>ERZ835109.817-NODE-817-length-31913-cov-3.191098_pt1 | contig 31913 bp, 29 predicted proteins | sample MGYA00519946_ERZ835109 | MGnify/ENA primary metagenome ERZ835109 (study PRJEB31850, sample SAMEA3708771) | human gut metagenome | biome: human gut; feature: human-associated habitat; material: faeces | place: China | collected 2014 ...
CTCGCATTGGAGTCAGCTCATTCAATCAGATTCCTGTACCAGCATTTTCTTGCCGGAATAACAGAAATTTTCTGCGTATGGCAGGAAAAAGCACCATTGAACCAGACTGGCAGTGAGTGATTTCAATATATCCCACTTTTTCTTTATTCATGCAGATGGAATATAGAAATAAGTTACTATGAGCAGAAAACATTCTGGTCTTTATGCAGTTACATGGTGCGCAGCCGCAAAGGAATCGAAATGCTGATCAATCTGATAAATATCAGCTATGCCGCAATGAAGCTTTTGCCTTATGTCGATGACAAATTTGCCGGCTACAGGAATAAAAGTGTTCAGGATTTCAGATTTGCCCTAAGCGAAGGAATTCGCAGCCAGGTAGTTTTTGCCACTTTCGTGGAGAAAGTCGAAAACCAGATAAAATCAACCTCTGTGATAAATGCCTTAAAACAGGCATTTTCGCAAAATATGAGTCATCTATAAAGTTGTAAAGTGGTGTCATATTAGTGATATTACCATATATAGCACCATTCATTTCAAAATGCAATAGTACATTTTAATTTTTTTAAACCCTCTTGACTATTTACATTAATCAAAACCCCATCAGAGATAGGAATAATTTCCGTCCCTGATGGGGTTTATTTAACTTCTTATCCCTCTCTTATAATCCTTTGGTGAAACTCCATACTGTCCCCTAAAGATCTTTGCAAAGTGCTGACTTTTCTGATAGCCAAGCCGCTGCATAATCTCGTTAATTTTTTGTTCTGTATGCTCAAGCAGCCATGCTGCCTTTTCCATCTTACAGCGTGTCACAAAATTTGACAAATTTTCCCCTGTACTGTCCTTAAAATAGCGTGATAAATATGATGGATTTAAATGTACTACACCTGCAAGAAGTTCTAGCGACAAATCCTCCTCGACATGCTCTCTAATATATGTCTCCACTTGCTGAACTATATCTCCAGTCTTTTCCTGCTTCTTTATTTCTTCTGCAAAATGACGTTCTAACATTTTTTCAAGAATTTCCTCAAATTCTTCTTTTAAAATTGGCTTTAGCAGATATTCAGATACCCCATACTGAATTGCCTGCTTTGCATACTCAAACTCACCATAGCCTGATAAAATCATTACCTTTGTTGAATATTTTCTTTCAAATATATGTCGGCAAAGATCAAGTCCGGAAATCTTTGGCATACGGATATCCGTGATCAAAAGTTCTGGCTGATATTTATCTAGCAAATCTCTTGCCATAGAACCCCCGCCTGCCGTATAGACATGCTCAAATCCATATTGTTCCCAATCGACCAGTTTTCTCAAATAGTCTACCATATATGGCTCATCATCTACAATCAATACTTGCATCGCTTTCCTCCTCTTTCTTTTTTTCCGGTCGAATCATAAAGTATACAGTCAATCCTCCCCAGCGACTTCTCTTAAATCCTAGTGCTGCTGATTTTGAATAATAATTAATCAGACGTTGATTTACATTCCATAGACCAACGCTCTCCTCTTCTTTTCGCTCTTTTCGAGAAATACGCTCTTTTAGTGCGGACACCTGCTCTTTTGTCATACCCTCTCCATCATCTGAAATGGCAAATGAGACTGCACCATTTTTTGTCCAATCAATCTCAATCTCAATCTGTTTTGCACTCTCGCAGCCTTCCAATCCATGCTCAATTGCATTTTCAATCAATGGCTCTAGAATCAGTGGAATAATCGGAAGCTCCCCAATTTCCTTTGGCATTTCAATTGTATAGCGAATGCGCTTTCTCATCGCCATGATTTCCAGATAGGATTTCGCATAGGATACCTCTTCCTTTATTGTCGTTATCATCTTTTTCTGTGTACAATATCGATAATATCGAGATAGATGGACAGCCATACTGCGCACAGCATCCGGCTGTTCCGCCACCGTTACAATATAGGAAAGGCTATTATAAAGAAAATGTGGATTGATCTGAAGCTGCAGTTGCTCTAGCTCTGCCTGCATACGAAGCTCTTGCTCCTTCAATGTCTCATCAAACAGCTCGTTCATACGAACAATCATATGATTGAATTGGTCAAACACATAGTAAAATTCGTTGTCTGGAAGTTCTGTGATCTGTGTTGTCAAATCTCCGTCCTCCACTCGTTTTAATTTGTACGTCAACATATTTAACTGCAGAAGAATGTTTCGGTTATACATTCCCAGATATAATGCACCTAAAAGAAGTGCAACCGATAACAATCCACCTGTAATGTAGGTCATATTGTTGACTGGAAGAAGCATCTTACTAAGTGGATAATACGTCACTAATGATATGCCGTTTCTTGCAATTCCAGAGGTTACAATCTGATAATGACCTCTTTTCACATGTATTTCCTGCATACCAGGCTCAACCGTCAATTCCTTCATCTTATTTTGAATTTGCATTCCTTCTGAGTCAACTGGAAACAAACTTTCCTCATCTCCAAACAGACAAAGTGTTCCACCACCTGAAAAACCAGATGCCATATTTTTGATTCTATACAGCCAGTCGCGCTCCATGCGAATGATTAAGTAGGGTTCATCATCGTCATCATCCCATTTTGTTACATACTGACGGCAAAAATAAACTTCATTTTCACTGATAATCCACTGATTGTCCTGAAGCTTATCTAGTATCTTTTTTCCTTTGATACTTGTTATCGTTGTGCTTGAAACAATTCGCTGTTCTTCTGGCCAATAAAGATCAAACTCTGCCATTCCAGAATTGGTCTTTTGCTTTTCCTGAAAAATCTCTTGCATCGTTTTTACCTTCATGACATAACTATAAATATCCTCGTTATCCACGATTGCAACCTGCAAAAGCTTTGTCTCTTCTCTTGTCAAAATGGAGCTGGCCTCCAACTCAATTTCCTTAATTTTTTGCTCTAGCTGATCATAGGAATATTCCATCTGGATCTTCGCCACTCTTCTCAATGAAGTTTTTAGATTGATCGTACTATAACAATATAAAATCAAAAAACTTACGACAATAATTGCCAGAAAAAGAACAAAGATACGATAGATTGAGTTGATTCGCTTCATCTGCCCATTTCCCCCTCTTTGAAAAAAATAATTTATACTGAGTATAGCGTATTTTTTTTACAAAGTCCACAGAGGACAGGAAAAGTGGCACTGAATATGATGTACCGCATTCTCCTGTCCTTGTGGCATTCTGGCCTGCTATCATTTCTGATTGCTGAAACCTTTTTATTTTTTGTTTTTTCGGTTACTTACTTTGCAAGATTACTTCACGCTCTGATACCACTCATTTACTTCCTCGGTAATCTTGTCACCGCCCTGTGCATACCAGTCTTCTACAAACTTGTCAAATGCATCAATAGACTCGTTTCCATAGATAATGTTGGTGTAAACCTGCTTCTCCATTGTCTGAAGCTGCTCCCAGTACTTGGACATGCTTGCTGTTGGAGCTGCCTTAAACAGACTCGGATTCTGATATTCCTTGTAATCATTTGCAATTGCATAGCCTTCTGCACAATTATAGGAGCTCTCAAAGTGAGCTGCTGCACGAATCTCTGCACCTGTCTCTGGCTCTTTGCCATCTCTAACGGCTGCATATGCTTCCATTGCACTAAATCCTGGGGAGTTCTTAAATACTGTTGACTTACCTGGCATGAATGCATCTGCTACCGGCGGATCAAACAGATTAGAATCAAACACAACCTTGTCACCCTGAATCTGATAATCATATCCATCTAAGTATCCATACTTAAATCCATCGGTTCCAAATGCTGGATTATATGCCCAGTCATAGTACTCAAAGAATGCTTCCATGTTATTAAAGTTCTTATTAAACATTAACCAACCATCATTCAGCTCTGCATCCTGATAAGTCATCTCTCCATTTTCCTGAAGAATATTTGGATATGCCTTTACAACTGCATCAGGTGCTACGCTTGTGACATCCTTTACAGAATCAATGCACCACGGACGACCAATAAAGATACCAGCCTTTCCTTCTGTAAACTGAGTCATCGCATCCCATGCACCTGTCGCTGCTGCCTCCTGGAAGGTCCAACCGTTTGCATGCCATTTTGCCAAACGCTCCAATGCCTTCTTATTTCCTTCGTCAAGAGAACCATAGACAAGCTTTCCATCCTCATCCTCCTGCCACTGGCCTGGAAGATTCTTTCCTGTATAAACAGAGAAGATTGTCACAGGATCTGCACACCAACCATTGTTATAGATGGTATCACCCTCATAGGTAAATCCATAGGTATCCTTCTCACCGTTTCCGTCTGGATCATCTTCTGTGAATGCACGGATTACTTCCTCAAACTCATCAATTGTAGTTGGCGCCTCTAAGCCTAAATTATCCAGCCAGTCCTGACGAATAATCATAACTTCACCCTCTGTTAAGTGGGGAGAAACTGCCATACCGTAAATTTTTCCATCTTTTGTTACAGTACTATAAGTATTTGGATACTGGTCATAGATTTCCTTTAAGCGATCTGGCATTAAATTCGTAATGTCATCTGTAATATCCTTCACCATTCCAGATTCAATCATATCAGCTGCTAACTGAGCAGAATAAACAGGGAACACATCTGGCAGATCATCGGAACTTGTCAGAGCCAGACGAAGCTTTGTCTCATAGTTTGAAGCATCACCACCAAGAAGAGTTGTCTCCATATTGATACCAAGGCTCTCTCTTGTCAGCTCTGTCATTGGATTCTTGTTGATATCCTCTCCATCACCATAGCGTCCAGTATTTTCATCTAGCTGCTTTCCAATTGTGATCGTAATCTCCGGATCATACTTTCCGTCTGCATTCTTTGTCGCATCTGCTGCAAACACGCTTGTGCTTCCCATCGCCATTGCAGATACCAGTACCAGTGAACCGATTGCTCTCTTTTTCATAGTTTTTGTCTCCTTTTTTTAATTTTTTATTATTTGTAATGCCAAGGTCAAAAAGTCATAAGCTTTCTCATGCTTGCATGATAAGGGTTTTGACTTTGAGACCCGATATTTCCTATTCTTTAACTGCACCCATTACAACGCCCTTTACAAAATATTTCTGAAGGAACGGATAAACAAGTAAAATTGGGAGTGCTCCGATAAATACCTGTGCTGCCTTGATGGTTCTCTCAGACATCGCTGCTGCCGAAGTCGGATCCATTGATAAATCCTGCTGATTGCCCTGAACTACGATGACCTGAAGGAAGGATGCAAGCGGATAATTCTTGGTATCTGACATATAGAGAATACCAGTAAACCACTCATTCCAGTTTCCTACCATGATAAACAAGCCGACAGTAGCAAGTCCTGCCTTTGATAGTGGCAGATAAATCTTTCGAAATACAGTGAAAAAGCTTGCACCGTCAATTCTTGCAGCCTCCTCAAGCGCCTTTGGAATTGTGCGGAAGAAATTCATGATCAAAATCATGTTGTAACAACTGAATGCGCCTGGAAGAATGTAAACCCAAAAGCTATTTTTTAGTCCCAATGAAGAGTTTACCAAATAAGAAGGAATTAAGCCACCGCCAAACAGCATTGTGAACACAAAAAACCACATGATTGCTGTTCTTCCCTTAAAATCTCTTGACAGTGCATAACCTGCCATTGTGATCACACCCATGCTCACTGCCGTTCCTACAATGGTACGCGCAAATGAGATCATCAGTGAACGAACAAAATTATTATTTTGAAAAGTCTTCTGATAGGCCATCACAGTAAAATCAATCGGCCAAAACGTGACTCTTCCACTGTTGGCAGCTGCTTTTCCACTTAGCGAAATTGCAAACAAATTCAGAAGTGGGAGAAAGCATAACAGCGCTAGTGTACATAAAAAGATCGTATTAAAGACAACAAATATTTTTCTACTGACAGATGTCTTTCGCATGATTGTTTCCCCCTTCCTTAAAAGATTCGATATCCTGCAAATTTATAAGCCAACTTATAGGCAACTGCTGTTAAAAACAAACTGACACCCGATTTAAACAAGCCAACTGCTGTACCAAAGCTGTACTGACCATTGACAAGTGACTGACGATATACATAGGTATCAATAATATCACCTGTGCTGTAGGTAAGCGGTGAATACAGATTAAAAATCTGATCAAATCCAGCATTCAATACATTTCCAAGGCTAAGTGTTGCCATTACAATTACCATTGGAAGAATACAAGGAATTGTCACGTATAAGGTCTGCTTCCAGCGGCCTGCACCATCAATCTGTGCTGCTTCATACAAGCTCTGATCAATATTGGAGATAGCTGCCAGATACACGATCATTCCAAATCCAAAGCCCTTCCATAAATCAGAGATTACAACAATCTGTCGAAACATTCCTGCATTTCCAAGAAAGAAGATCGGATCCATGCCGAATACTTTCTGCAAAAACATATTCACGATACCATCCATGCCCAAGATGTCTCGAAGCATTCCGGCTACTGTTACCCAAGAAAGGAAATGTGGTAAATAAACCAACGTCTGAATTCCTTTCTTAAGTCCCATATTATGTACTTCATTTAAAAGAAGCGCCACGATAATTGGGAAAATCAATCCGAGTACCATTTTTGATACTGCAATGATAAATGTGTTTATAATTGCCTGATAGGATTCCTTAAATTCGAAGATCTGTTTAAAATTATCCAGTCCTACAAATTCAGAACCGGTAATGCCAAGCCACGGCTTATAATTTTGAAATGCCATAACCAAACCACCCATCGGTGCATAGCAGAAGATTAAAGCCAAAATAATTGCCGGAAGAAGCATCACATACATTGGCCAACTGCGCTGCACTTCCTTTTTCACTCTTTGAGCAAGTGGTTGTTTTGTTTGTTGCAAGCTTTTGTCTGTATTGTTCCTGCCCATTTTTTCTCCTTCCTTTTTCCTTGTGTTTTGTTACAATTAGTATAGCAATATTTCGGTTTCTTTTATGCACCTTTATTTTTTCTTTACGTCCCCCAATTTTACTTCTTTACAGAAATTTCAAAAAAAGAGAGGAATCCTTCTTCGGATTCCTCTCTTTTGCTATTCCTTCGTACCCTATCTTTACTTTTTCACCCTTTTTGTGTACAAAGTGCTGTCACCATTTGTGCGTAAACTACGATTAAAGCTGACTAAGCTTTTCCTCATCCAGTGTCCACTCACTTCCATCATCAAATGTTAACGTAATCGCTGCGTCTGCCAGATCTGTTGATGCCTTAACACTGACAAGATGCTTTGCCTGTGCGTCTCCTTCTTTATTTGGTGCGAAAACGGTTACAATACGAACTTTATTTGCCTTTACCTTTGTATCGACACATGGCACTGCACGATACATCCCCTGCTTTGTTCCTGTTGCAATGAAGCCCTGCCACTCTGGTGTTTCCTGTCCTGCGATAATTGAAGTCTCTCCATTTGACCATGCAATGTCAGCGTCTGCAAACTGGATATACTTATCTGTCTGCTTTTCCACTTCACTGTCAATATGCCATAAAATATCCCAATCATGAGTTGCAGTGTTGCTCTTTGTATCCGACAGACGATCAACCGTGATTAAAAGCGGCTGATTTTTATCGCGATAAAAATAAATTGCTCTCTCATGAACAGGTGCCTTATCCTGGTCTTCACCATATCCCTCATCATAAGCACTCTTTGCATAGTCCCACTTTTCAGAGAAGTTCCACTCTAAATTGGACTTCTTTTTAATATCCTCTTCCTTCCATGCATAAGTCTTTCTGCGGTTCTGATCCTGTCCATCTACGCGTACAGTATTGTGAGATCTTGTTGACAGCACATAGTTTCTCATCTCTGACTCATCATAAGCATAATTTCCACCCTCTGTCAGCAAAAACTTTCCATTTGTATAAAGAAGAACTGACAACTTATCCTCATGCTGATGCGCTCTTCCAAATGGTGCTGCATCCATTAATGCCCAGGTATCATCCTGTCCCCAACCGGTACGAAGTGCAGCAAAGCCTGACCATGGCATAGCTGCTGAGGTATATTCTGGCTTTCCTGTCTCGTCACCTTCTGTAATCCATTTTGCTCTCTTATCATTTGGAATGATCCTCTTTCTTACCTCATAAGAACCCTTTACATCACGTCTGCATCCATCGTTTAGGTCTGGTGTTTTTCCATCTGGCATCATCAATTTGATATCAAGCTCACACGCTCTTGACAACTTTTCAAGAAGTGTGTCTGGAATTGTTTTTCCAAACTTATAAGCAACTTCAATAAAACGCTGGTAGTTGTTGATAACGACATCATGATAATTTGTCGTCAGCTCATACTGGAAACCATCCGGGTAAATCTGACGATCAAGCTCCTCTTCGAGACTTTCAAGTGCCTGCTGCAGCCATTTTGCTGACTTTTTAAACTGCTGATATAAAATACCAATCTGACCAAGACCATTCATCTCCATGATCAGCCAGTTTCCAGTCATATGGTTTTTGCTAAGACGCTCACCATGCTCATATACTGACTTATACCAGTCGATCAAAATATCATCAGTAAATGCTGGTGTCTTATAAAATGTAAATAAAATATACGGCCAGTTTGCACCCATACGAATACCACACTCAATAGTTCTCCAGCATTTTGTCTTATATCCAGCACAGTCTGCATCCGGGCACACTGCCTGTTTCATCCATGAATCCATTAACTCGGCTGCTGCATATGCTAGCTTTTCATTCTTTGTCTTATTATATTCATGCGCCAAAAGCTTGATATCATTGTGACGGCTCAACTGCCATGTCCATTCTTTATAGCCATTGTATGTAGGATTTGCTTCCCAATCAACTGTATTTTCTTTTCCATACTCACAAGGAACACCAACAGACACAAGCGTATGATTGCAGATTCGCTCTGCTGCCTCGGCATCACTCTCACCCGGAAGTTTATAGATATTTTCCGGAATCTCATATGGAATCTCAAAGAAATGATCTGCATCTAATGTTTTGCGAATATAAGATGCCATTTCCTTTTTTGCAAGACTATAATCTTTGTCGGCAACAGCCTCCTTCACAGCTTCCATTCCCGGATAATCAAGATTCAAACATTCACAAAAGAATTGTTCGTCACTTAAAAGTGGTCCTAATTTTTTTTCATCCATTCCTTTTTCCCTCTTTCTAAAATTCATTAACACATAATTTCGCGCACTTTGTGTTATGTACAGCATACCCGAAATCAGGATATTTTGCAATCAGAAACAGTAGTAGAATGGCGTTCAATCAATCTGTGTCTTCCAGTTTGGCGTGCGTGCTGCCTCAAAGCACATATGAATCTGCTCTATGTTATTCTTTTCTTCTGCTAATTTTAATTTAGAAGTTTCCTCTTCAGAAAAATAACGACTCTCGGATGTTTCAATATTTTCCTCAAAAGATCCACCTACAACACTGCAAAGAGCAAATACCTTGCAGACTTTCCACGCATAGACTGGCTGGTTATGCTTTTCTCGATCCTGAATAGCAATTACAGTATCGACAGTGACATCAAGACCAGATTCTTCTTTGACCTCTTTAATAATATTGTCATGCACAGATACATCCACATCAACCCAGCCGCCTGGAAGAGACCATGTACCATTATTTTCTTTTACAAGAAGAATTTTTCCATCTTGAAATACTGCGGCGCGCGTGTCTAACTTTGGTGTCTGGTATCCTGTCTCACTGCAAAAAAGATCGACAACTTTTTCCTTTGAAATGCCTGAATGCAGACTGATCATCTCTGCGGCAATATCACGAATCTGCTCATAACGCTCTCTGTCATAAACATCTTTTCCGTAGGTAAGACCTGCCTGAGCAATGGCCTGTAATTTTACTGCCCAATCAAGCCAAGGGCTTGTCTTTGATTCTTTTAAAGTTTCATTCTTATTGTTCTCGTTCTGCATATTTGTTTCCTTCCTATCGTTTCGCTATAATTTTCATTATCAAATTTGAATCTGACAGTTTTATTTGCAATGAATCTGCTCTATCAGTCTTTTTATTATAATCCAAAAATTTGCTTGCTGCATCCACAAAAATATCATTTTATATTTATTATTTTTCTTGACTCTACAATGGATATATAGTTTATAATAAAGCGAAACATTTTGCAAACCACAAAGGGGGCTTTCTCATGGAAAAAAATCTTACCACAGGCAGCGTCTTAAAAAATATTCTCTTCTTTTCGCTGCCATATTTGTTCTCTTACTTTTTGCAGACGCTCTATGGCATGGCAGATCTTTTCATCATCGGTCAGTTTGAAGGTGTCGCCGCAACCACAGCTGTCTCAATCGGAAGTCAGGTCATGCACATGCTAACCGTCATGATCGTCGGCCTTGCCATGGGCACAACAGTCAGCATTGCACAGGCAATCGGTGCAAATAAAAAGGATGATGCCGCTGCCGCCACCGGAAACACGGTCACTTTATTTTTGATCTTATCTGTCTGCCTGACTGGCGCACTGTTATGCGTAATCCGTCCGATTACCATGATCATGTCCGTACCAGAAGAAGCCGTTTCTGGCACTATCGCTTACCTTACAATCTGCTTTATCGGCATTCCTTTTATCACAGCATACAACATTATCAGTTCCATTTTCCGCGGAATGGGTGACTCAAAAAGTCCAATGTATTTCATCGCTGTTGCCTGTGTGGCAAACATCATTCTTGACTACATTTTCATTGGACTATGCCACTTTGGTCCAGCTGGCGCGGCACTCGGTACAACTGTCTCTCAGGCTATCAGCGTTATCGTTTCTCTTTTTGTAATTGTAAAACGCAAAACTGGAATCTCATTAAAGCCATCCGATTTTTGCCCGAAGCGCAATGTTTGCGGCACAATCTTAAAGATCGGAATCCCAATCGCCTGCCAGGATGGTTTGATTCAGATTGCATTTATTATTATTACCATCATTGCAAACAAGCGTGGTCTGACCGATTCCGCCGCCGTCGGCATTGTTGAGAAGGTAATCAGCTTCTTGTTTTTGGTGCCATCCTCGATGCTCTCTACTGTCTCTGCACTTGGTGCTCAAAACATCGGTGCCGGAAAGCCAGAGCGTGCCAAACTTACACTTCGCTATGCAATCTTTATCACGGCTGGGTTTGGTCTGATTGTGGCTATTATCATCCAATTTATCGCAGAGCCAGTGGTTGGTCTGTTCACTACCGATAATGGTGTAATTCTCGCAGGAGGTCAATATCTTCGCGGCTACATATGGGACTGCATGTTTGCCGGTATTCACTTTAGCTTCAGCGGTTATTTCTGTGCATGCCAGAAGTCGATTCTTTCCTTCATTCACAATATTATCGCCATCTCACTGGTACGTGTTCCTGGTGTATACCTGACGTCAAAGCTGTTCTCGAATACACTATTTCCTATGGGACTCGCAACTGCAACTGGTTCTCTGTTGTCTGTAATCATCTGCGTTATTGCATTTTTGATTCTTACAAGGAAAGAAAAACACATTGCATAACATACAAACAACGATGCAGCAAAATAAAAAATTTAAAGATAAAAAAAATGAGAAAAACGAACAGAGCCATCGAAGACTGCGACATCCTCGATGGCTCTAAATAGTTGCAAAAATTTTATTTTCTATTTTTTAATTTTCTGCTGCATCCTTGATGCTTGCACTTGATTTTTTCTTTGCCATTTTTTGATCTGCATAGACCTCAAAGAAACGTTTTGTCTCTTTTACTACAACACCGCTTAATGCAAAAAGTGCAATCATATTCGGAAGTGCCATAAGACCATTGAAAATATCTGCAATCGTCCATACAGCTGCTACTGTCATGTATGGTCCAATAAATACAGCCAAGATGTACAGCCAGCGATAAATTTTAATCTTCCTTTCATCTTTTCCTGTCAGATATTCAAGGCAGCGCTCGCCATAATAATCCCATCCAAGAATCGTTGTAAACGCAAAGAATACAAGACAGATCATCAAAATTGCTGCGCAGAACTGATTGGAAAATGGAAGACCATTCTGGAATGCATAAGTTGTTACCTGAACGCCCTCAAGTCCTTCTACCTGCCATGCGCCTGTGATAACTACTGACAATCCAGTAAGTGTACAGATTACAATCGTATCAATGAAGGTTCCTGTCATGCTGACAAGTCCCTGACGGACTGGTTCCTTTGTCTGTGCTGCAGCTGCCGCAATCGGTGCACTTCCAAGACCTGCCTCATTTGAGAAAATACCTCTGGCAACACCATTTTGCATTGCAACAAGCATACTTCCAACAACACCGCCAGTTACTGCCTTCGGGTTAAATGCACTCTTAACGATCGTAACAATTGCCTGCGGTACTTCCTTAATGTTAAACAAAACAAGTGCCAACGCAAAAATAAAATAAATAATCGCCATAAATGGAACAACAACCTGACTTACGCTTGCGATTCGCTTTACACCACCGATAATAACAGCAGCAACACAAAATGTCAGAACGAGTGATGCAATGACAACAACCCATGAATATGTACCAAGACCTGGAATTGTTACAGCGAAAGATTTGTCTGGATCAAAAAATCCTACAACTGCACTAGAGATACCATTGACCTGACTGAATGTTCCGATACCAAAAAGTCCAACACATGCACCAAAGAACGCGAAAATCTTAGCAAGCCACTTCCAGTTTTTTCCCATTCCTTTTTCAATATAATAAAATGGTCCTCCAAGACTATGACCACTCTCATCAACGATACGATATTTTACAGCCAGTAAGCCCTCGGAATATTTTGTTGCCATTCCAAGAAAAGCTGCCACAATCATCCAAAAAAGAGCACCTGGACCTCCGGCACATACAGCCGTTGCTACACCTACAATATTTCCAGTTCCAATAGTTGCACTTAGTGCAGTACAAAGTGCAGCGAAACTGCTGATTTCGCCTTCACCTTCTTCCTCATTTTGAACCATCCATTTTAAAGCAAGCCCTAGTTTTCGCACCTGCAAAAGTCCAAGACGGACAGTCAGTAAAAGTCCACCTGACAAAATCAGCACCATTAGCGGCACACCCCAGACAAAATCATCAATTTGCTTCAGAACACTTTGAATTGCACTCCACATGTTTCCTTCTCCCATCTTTTTCTTTTGGCAGTTTTTCTGGAAACACGGGCTAAAAAAGAATACACGTACTCATTCTCTTTTTCTCTGTCCTTTTGCCTGAGAGATTCCTGCGCTGACGCACAATTGCACCTTCGGCCTCCGATTTTACGGATGTCTCCAGAGATACGATCCATCTGCAGTTTCTCCCTTAAAAGGTACCTGAGAGTGTTACTCCTTCGGTGGGCCGCAGCCTCTTTCCAGCAGACTTCTTCTCGTTATCACTACTGCGCTTTACTATACCGCAGTGAAGTATATTCTGTCAAGTATAAAATTTAGAAACCAAAACCATCAGGACATGTTGATATCAATATCAAGTCTTGATGGTTTTCGCTGTCATTTATGATCTATTTTTTATTTACCGCAGATCTCGTCGATCTTTGCTCTCTCTTCTTCTGTAAATACAGGAGCATTCAGCATTCCGATGTTGTCTAAAATCTGAGCTGGCTTTGATGCACCAATAAGAACGCTTGTGATATCGCCATCGCGAAGAATCCATGCAAGTGCCATCTGTGCAAGGCTTTCACCACGTTTCTTTGCAATCTCATTTAATGCGTTGATCTTTGCCAATGTCTCCTCGGTGATTGCGTTCTCTTTTAAGAATCTTCCATCAGTACGAATACGGCTGTCCTGCGGAATACCATGCAGATAACGATCAGTCAGAAGACCCTGTGCCAATGGGCAGAAGGTGATAATTCCGATTCCATTCTTTGATGCATAATCCTTTAAACCATCAGTTTCAATAGTACGATCAAACATAGAGTACTTGCGCTGATTGATAATAAATGGAGTACCCATCTCTTTAAAGAGCTTTGCAATCTCAATAGTCTGCTCTTTATTATAATTGGAAATTCCAACATAAAGAGCTTTTCCGCTTCTTACAATGCCATCAAGGGCTCTTGCTGTCTCTTCAAGTGGTGTCTCTGGATCTGGTCTGTGATGATAATAAATGTCCACATAGTCAAGTCCCATTCTCTTTAAGCTCTGATCAAGACTGGCAACTAAATATTTCTTGCTGCCCCAGTTTCCGTAAGGGCCCTCCCACATATCATAACCAGCCTTTGTTGAAATAACTAACTCGTCACGGTATGCACCAAGGCTCTTCTTTAAAATACGTCCGAAATTTTCCTCTGCTGCTCCTGGAACTGGGCCATAATTATTTGCCAGATCAAAATGTGTGATAGCAGTATCAAATGCAGTTTCACACATAGCCATCATGGTATCAAAATTTCCGTTTGTACCAAAATTGTGCCATAAGCCAAGTGACACTGCCGGAAGCTTTAAACCACTTGCTCCACAGCGATTATACTTCATGTTTTCGTATCTTGTTTTTTCTGCAATATACATATTTTTCTCCTTTTCTGCATTGATTCTTTATTGTTTCTGTGATACATTCACCTTATCACTTCAAGTTAACTTGAAGTCAAGTGTTTTTTATTATTTTTCAAAACTTCAGGAGGCATCTTATGACGCATTCATCCAACTCAAATGATATAAATAAAACAAAAAAGACTGACCAGCCAACCTATACGATCCGCCAGATTTCAAATCTATACAAGCTGCCTGCTTCGACACTTCGCTACTATGAAGATCTTGGTCTTCTGACAGATGTTGTCCACACTGCTTCTGGTGCTCGCATTTACAATCAGTCGCATATTGACCGTTTGGGCGGAATCATGTGTTTTAAGCGAACCGGCCTTTCAATTGCTAAAATCCGCCAATTTTATCTCTATGAAGAGCATATGGAAGAGCATGCACACGACATCAGCCAGATGATGATTGACCATGAACAAGATATTTTAAATCAAATTGAGGAACTTCAAAATGATCTTATTCATATCCGTGAAAAAGTGCGCTATTATGCCGCTGTGGAAAATGCCGTTGAAAAAAGTGAGCCAATTCCTGAATGGCATCAATTTTTTGCAAACGAGAAGAATTCGACTGAAAACAATAAACGCCAAAATTAATGAGTCTTTGCTGTTAAGTCTATTTGATTTCCTCTACTCTCACTCGCTTTTTGTGCCATCCATTTTGCCAAATCAATAAATATACATGAAAATCAAGGTCATCCTGCGCCATGGTAAACGGTTCTTCACGAAATACCTCTGCGCGGATGCCTTTTTTATTAAGTTCAAGCCTCTCTGCCTCTGCCTTTTTAAGCAGCTGATTCAGATTTTTATCTGCTTCCTTAGAAAAAGTTCGGCGCGGATATTTTTTATTTTCTTCCTTTAGACATTCAGAAATCAGCTGAGTGATTTTTTTATGTTTTTTCTTTTTTAAGAGCTTCGCAATTTGCTTTGCGATCACTGGCTTTGGAAAACATTCATATAGCCTAAGCAGCTGAATCAATTCGCGATCTTGGGTCTGCACAGCAAAGGCTTCCATCAGCTTTATCGCCTCTGGTGCAACTTCTTTTAGATCTTCTGATCCCACACGATACTGCTTTGGCACTGCCGGATAGCTGCACGCATTCAGCGGTGGAAAATCAGCAAGACTTGCAAGCTGCCTTTCTTTTTCAGTACAGTACTCCTCACCAAGATAATGATATTTATCACGCAGAATTGCAATCTGGTATTCTAATACACGAAGATCCTCATCGCCTTTCATCCAGAAATGACCGATTCCACTATATTCATACAGATGAACTTCTAGTTCAAGCCGTTTAAAAAAGAGCGTGACGACACATTCTCCCTGCCATACGGATAATACATATCCATCACCGTCTTTCTGCAAGGATGCGTCCAATTCACCCTCATAATCACTTTGATAGCTTCCAGTCATTTTAACCTGATGAAAGACAAGAAAACTTTCCACTGCATCATTCATCAGATATACAAGACGAAGCTTATCCATTAATTTTGCTGTTTCAAAAGCTTCTGGCAGGATCAGTTCAAACTGACCCTGTGCCAGAAGCTCCTGCAGCATTTCAAATGCATCCATCATCAATTGTTAACTCCGCCTACAAGCTTTTCCTGATAACGCTTTACCATCTCATCATACTCTTCATCAGTCAGCTTCTTCTCGCCTGGGTTCATAGCAAATACGCCGCCCCACTCGTACTGATCCTTATATTTTGGAACAAGATGGAAATGCAGATGATGACCTGTATCACCGTATGCACCATAATTTACCTTGTCTGGATGGAACAGCTCATGCATTGCCTGTGCCACCTTTGCAATATCTTCCATGTAAGCAGCGCGCTCCTCTGGTGTCAGTTCAACAATCTCGCTCACATGCTTTTTATGTGCCACGATGACTCTTCCTGGATGACTCTGCTCCTTGAACAGATATACCTTTGAAGTCTCTAACTCACAAATTTTAATTCCGAAAGCAGCAACTAGCTCACCCTCCATGCAATATGCGCAATTCTGATCTTTCATGATCTCTTATCCTCCTGTTGTTTACTACAGCTTATTATACACATCATTTTTTGCTTTTGCAAATCAATAGTTGAAATTATTTTAACAGCACACTAATTGCTTCCATCTCCTCTGATGGTGTGATGATTAGCTGTCTGCCCTCTACCTTTGCGGTAATAGCGGTTGGTGCATAAACTTCTGCGATCGTGTTTGGGCAGCCCTCTGGCAGATCAATCACTATCTTTTCTGGAATCTCGCCGTGGAAGATATGCGCTGTAACAAATGCACTTTCATGCTTACCTTCATAGAGCTTTCCTTCCTCACTCTGCACACGGATCACTGCCTGCCATCCAGTTAAATGACGATCACTGCTTCCCTTATGACTTTCAATATAGCTATAGCCGTCACGGATAGCTGGTGCTGCCTTTTTATAGAATGCCATTCCATCTTCGATTGCCTTCCACTGCTCTGCGCTCAGTTCAGTCACATCACCAGAGAAGCACATGCGGCCAAGAAACGTACTCGCAACGGTGTAGCCGATACGCTTCACAGAATCAGTCTTTCTGATAACGGCCCAAATCTGGCTCTGTCTCGGCAAAATACTTCTGTGAAGGGATGCCGCAATGACTGGAATTTCCTCGCACTCGTGCGCATCAGAGAAGGATGCCATGCTGCACTCACTCATCATCAATGGCTCTAACTTATGACCGCCAGATGCACAGTTTTCCAGAATAATTCCCGGAATCTCTTCCTTTACTTTACGCACAAAGTTAACAGATGCCTCACGGTCACGGCGAAGACCCTCTCCGAGTGATTCCGCACCATCACAGCCAATGCCAATCGTATCGTTATAGTCCATCTTCATATACTCAAAGTTGTATTTTTTGAGCTGTCCGATTACCTTGTCTGTTAAGTAGGCAATCGCGTCCGGGTTACACATATCAAAGAAACGGCGTTCCTTTGTCGTAAGCACTTTTCCGTCACGGTGAAGCATCAGATCCTCACGCTCAGAATAAACATGAGAATCGCGCCCAACATTATCAATTTCAAACCAGATACCTGGCTTCATGCCTGCCTTGCGAATATCATCGCTGACTGCACCAAGACCTTCTGGGAAAAGACGATCAGATGGTACATAGTCACCCATGCTGCGGCTCCAGTGTACACCTTCCTCAACAAACCAGCCACAGTCAACAACAAAATATTCAAGACCCTTTCCCTTAACAGCTTCAAGGATTCCCTTAATATTTTCGTGGGACGGCAATCCCCATGTGGTGCAATACTCATTAAACAAGATTGGAAGATGCTGCTCACTTTCCGGTGCTGCATTTACATACTTCTGTGCATACTGAGTCAGTCGCTGGCATGCATAATCTACTGTGCTTCCTGCGCGCTCATCACTACAGCAAACGGTAAGAATCGCCTCTGGTGTGGTGAAAGATTCTCCCGGTTTAATAGTCTTCATCCACTGGCCAAACTCACGGTCTGCAAGACCACCTGAAAATGCCATGCCGTCATCTCTGCGGTAAAACTCCATCTGCCAAGAACACTCAATGGCTAACTGCGCTGCCCATACAACACCTGCCTTTGTATCTTCTACTGCACCAAATGGGAAATATCCTTTGACTGGCATGGAACCGATCTGGCCGTAGCGTGTAGAGTTTACCTGCCAGTATGCCCATGAAGGTTCAAGCTGCAAATCCTCTGCGGACTCGGTAACAAGGCGGCCTTCCTGACTCCACTTGCTGCGGATGCGGTGAATCTTTAAGCACTCAGATGCGTCGGCTTCCTCGAATGGAGAGATAAGTCCAATAGAGAAACTTGTCAGAAGCTCCATAGTTGTCGGAGTATCTGCATTATTTACTATGGTAGTTGTGCTTCCCAGCGCATACTCGCCCTTTGTCCATGTCAGTATGTGAACAAAGTGATGACCTCTACCATCCTCAAGCCAAGTCTCGATAATTTCTTTTGCGCCTTCGATTTTATGTACCTGCTTTTCAAAACGGCATTCGTCGACTGTCCCACTGTTTCGCATACTTGTGCCCGGTCCGTATGCACCCGGATACATATCATCAAGCAGCTTTACCTGAACAAGACTATCTCCATGTAAGCATTTGCTGTCGAGCATTGCGTCCAGTTTTTCTGTTAATTCTTTTTCTTTTTGAGTTGGGATCAATAACAACTCAATCTGATTATCTTCCTTCTCCAACATGTAGTATGCCGCCATATCGCCAAGTGTAAAGTGGCTATAGATGGTTGGTTTTATTCCGTTGCCCATTATTTTTTTCCTCCTGCGTTTTCAAAAGATTTTTTGAATGTTTTTAAGTTTTATTTCTTGCTTTGAGTATAGCAAGATCAGACCGTTTTGTCTATCTGAAACAATAAAAAAGCCCCGCTTACGCGGGGAATACTGATTAACTGTCTGCCTTCAACTTTAGCGGTAAGGATCATCCCCGCTTGCGCGGGGAAATGGTATCTTATCCTAGTGTCATTTTTAATTATAGCATATTTTCCATAAAAAGCACGTCAAATACTTCGACAAGATTCGACATCATTGTATGACAATTTATAAAAATTTACCCGTCAGCTTATAGTAATTCTCCTTCATTTGCCTGCTCTATCTCAACGTTATCAACATCATCTGATTTTTGCATTGATACCGCTACTGCCTCATCCATATCCTCAAACTCAACGCAAAGTACTGCCTGCATCCAATTTAAACTCACTTTTGCCTGTTTGCCTTTTTCCTTTGCTGCCTCTTCGATACCGATTAGAAGTTTCTTCAAGATTTCTCTTGTCAGATAGCCTCCACGCCAATGAAATAAAAATGGCTTTTTCTTTTTGGCAGCCTGTGCCGCTCGCTTTTTGACTTCTTCCTGTTTTGTAAAAGAAAGTTTCTTTTCTAAGTAATAGAAGTGACTTCCATCGGTACATGGAACATGGTCTGTCATGATTGGCTCATGATCACGGAAAATGGCATCATCACTTAGATTAAAATAATCATGGCGAGTCAACGTTTTGCTCAAAGATAAATCAAAGGTTGCATCCAGGTGATAGTAAGTCTTTCCGATCTTTACAATGTTCCATGCATGACGATATTTAATTTTCTTTTCTGGGTTGGCCTCGGAAATTACGATAATGCACCAGATTCCTAGGGCATCGCACAAAACTTTGACTGACTTCGCAATACCCTCGCAGACACCCACGCCGTGACCGAGTGGACCAATAATTTCATGCGAATAGGGCTTTTTTAGTTTATCGTAGTGTATATTTTCACAGATAAAATCGTGAATATATAATTCTTTTTCAAGTTCTGTCTTTGTACTTACAGTTCTCGCAAGTTTTTCTACTCGCGCACTCATCGCCTTTTGCTGCTGGCGAATTGTCTTTTTGTCAAATAGGTACTCTGGCAAAATTTCAAGATTGTCGGACTGCGGCCACTTGCGCAGCTTAACTGTGACGGCATAAAAAATCTCCGGACAGTCGAGCCGTACCAGAAAGAAGATCATGCTAATTCGCGCAGGATCAGCATACGGCACGAGGAAATGATCCTCAAGTGCCGTCACTCCTGTTTTGATTGCATGATACACAGCCTGTTCCGACTTTATTAAATGTTGATAGTAAAATGGTTCCATTGCTGTTTATCCTTACTTATTTTTGTTGTGCCAATACCCACTTGAAATATTCCTTTGCAGCATCGGCTTCTGTTTGATTATACTTTGTTCCCAAATATTCAGCAACCTCCTTTGCTGTCTCCTCAAATAAATCAATCATCGTTTCTGTTGCTTGCTTTATTGCCTCGTACTCGCAGGATGGTACTGTTTCCAGGTAGCGATGCCAAATTTCAGGTGTCAAGTAACGATTCATATATTTATCTGATTTTCCTACGCTGACAGACCAATCGTTCTCTGCACCAATCTTCCAGCCAAGCATTACACTAAGGCACGGACGCACATAGTCATATAGCATGTCCATCGCATAAGTCAGCTCACCGCGGGCAAGACCTTTTCCGATATTATTTAAGCACCAATAAAACTCATTGCATTCACAGCTATATTTATCTGCGGTTGGCTTTTTTACGTAATGATCAGCATCCGTCTCCTCTGGAATATCACAATATCGTCCATCCTTATCTAACATCACACGGCACAATCTGTCAGCACGAATATCCTTATCAGCATAGTCAAATGAACTCACATGAATGTCAAGACGATTTCCATCTGTAAAGATAGCAAGCCAACCGAATGTATCCTGTGGTGTATACTCTTTTTCTAACAGCAAATCCATGTATTCCGGCATTTGCATATAAAGAACAGTTCCAAAATGATTGATCCAATCATGATTTTCATAATAAGGCTTCGTATCAGTCACAACATATACCACATCATAATCCTGAAAACGATCCTTCGGTGCATTAGGATTTGTTCGCGAACCATTTAGATAAACGGCACGCACACGCTCATCATCTTTAGCAACCTGTAAAATCAGATGCATCATCTCTTCCTCGCTTCTCATTGCTGCTTCCATATTTTAATGCCTCTCTTTCTTTATTTTAAACAGACTTTTTTCTAACATTTGTCGTTCTTTTTCCCACTTTGTGTAGTGTCATCATAGCAAATTTTTAAGGTTCTTGCAAGGTTCTTGCCAAAGCTTAAAGCGGATGATAGAATAAAAATTAAAATAAAACTAAGAAAGGACAAAATAATTCAATGGATAATCCAGTATACAAGCTATTAATTGTCGAGGATGATTTAGGCATCGCGCAGGCTATTCAGACCCAGGCATCCATGTGGAATTTTGATGTTCGCATCGTTGAAAATTTTCGTGATGTCACTAGTGAAGTGACTTCATTTTCTCCGCATATCATTTTGCTCGACATCACACTTCCATTTTTTAATGGCTATCACTGGTGCAGCGAGATTCGAAAATTTTCACGCGTGCCAATTATTTTTATCTCTTCTGCCGCTGACAACATGAATATCATTATGGCGATGAATCTCGGTGCCGATGATTTTGTTGCAAAGCCATTTGATTTAAATGTTTTACTTGCAAAAATACAGGCACTTCTTCGCAGAAGCTATGATTTTGCACCGACCTCTAATGTGCTTGCACACCGCGGCGCACTGTTAGATTTAAATGATCACACGCTAAGTTTTAACGGCGAAGATATCCCATTAACTAAAAATGAATATCGCATTTTATCCTGTCTGATGGAACAAAAGGGCAAGGTTATCAGCCGTGAAAAGTTAATGGAACGGCTATGGGAGACAGATCAATTTGTGGATGAAAATACGCTTACAGTTAATATAAATCGTCTTCGAAAAAAGCTAGATAGTGCAGGGCTGATACATTTTATCACTACAAAATTTGGTGTCGGATACCTGATTGAAAGTTGAGGAATTTACGATGTCACTATTTTTTTCTTATTTAAAGCAGCAACTTAAATACATTCGGCTATTTTTGCTGTTTTCCATTACCTTTGCCATCACCTTTTTCTTTTATAACTTTCCATTGGAAGCGTTGACTTATCCAACACTTCTATGTGTCTGTTTTGGGCTTTTCTTTTTCATATGGGATTTTTCAAAGACAAAGGCATTACACACAAGGCTGATGGAACTTTCCAATCTAACGGAGCTTTCAATTGATATGATTCGTGCGCTTCCACAGTCAGACTCGATTGAAAACACAGATTATCAGCTCTTACTGTCTGGTCTTGCCGAGCAGATATCTGACCTTAAAACGGCACAGTCCACTCGCCTTACCGATATGATTGATTATTACACGGTGTGGGTTCATCAGATCAAGACACCAATCTCTTCCATGCGCCTGACGCTTCAAAACGAGGATTCTTTGCTAGCGCGCAAGCTTTCCTGTGACTTGTCGCACATTGAACAGTATGTAGAGATGGTGTTAGCATTTCTTCGTCTTGATTCGGATTCAAGTGATTATGTATTTAAGATGCACGAGCTTGATCCACTGCTTCGTCAATCAATTCGACGCTTTTCATCTGAATTTATTAACAGAAAGCTTAGCCTTTCATACACACCTCCAAGTGATGAAAGCGGAACCCTACAAATGATTACTGATGACAAATGGTTTTGCTTTGTCATTGAGCAGCTTCTTTCAAATGCACTCAAATACACACGTACAGGAACGATTTCTATTTTCTTTTCGCAGCCAAAGGTGCTGTGCATAAAAGATACTGGTATCGGCATTGCACCTCAGGATCTTCCACGCGTTTTTGAAAAAGGATATACGGGCTGCAATGGACGCACTGACAAAAAGGCAAGTGGTCTGGGACTCTACTTATGCAAACGAATTTGTAAAAATCTTGGTATCGGCATATCGATTACTTCTGAGATTGGCGATGGCACCTGCGTATATCTTTCTCTTGATCAGTATCCACTAAGAGCTGAATAAAGCAAAAATTTTTATTTCTTACACTACTGTAAGTTTTGGGGCGGAAAATGTAAGCCAATTCAATGGCAATGCATTTTCCGTTTTGTTATACTATGCCTTGTAAAAAAGAATTACAGGAGGTACTTAATACCATGACAATACTTGAAGTAAATGGATTGAAAAAAATATATTCCACCCGCTTTGGCGGCAATAAGGTTGAGGCACTGAAGAATGTAAATTTCAGTGTAGAGCAGGGCGAGTATGTTGCTATTATGGGCGAATCTGGTTCAGGCAAAACAACACTTTTAAATATCCTTGCTGCTTTAGATAAACCAACTGAAGGCAATGTAATTTTAGATGGAAATAATCTGTCAAAATTGAAGGAATCTCAAATCTCAGCATTTCGCCGTGACAATCTCGGCTTTGTATTTCAGGATTTTAATCTGTTAGATACCTTCACACTTGAGGACAATATTTATCTTCCACTTGTACTTGCCGGAATGCCTTACAAAAAAATGCATGATCGTTTGGTGCCAATTGCAGAACGTCTTGGTATCAGCGCATTACTTAAAAAATATCCATATGAGGTTTCAGGCGGGCAAAAACAGCGTGCCGCAGCTGCTCGCGCATTAATTACAAATCCGAAGCTTATTTTGGCTGATGAACCAACTGGTGCACTCGATTCAAAGGCATCTGATGAGCTGCTTAGTTTATTTTCAGAGATTAACCGCACAGGACAGACAATTGTAATGGTAACGCATTCTGTCAAGGCAGCCAGCACGGCAGGTCGCGTTTTGTTTATCCGAGACGGTGAGGTTTTCCACCAAATTTATCGCGAAAATGATACTGATGAACAGCTGTATCAAAAAATTTCTGATACACTGACACTTCTTGCAACAGGAGGTGATCGCCGATGAAAACAGGATTTTACCCGAAGCTTGCCTTCGACGGCATAAGGAAAAATCGCAGGATGTATGTTCCATTTATTTGCACCTGTATTGGAATGGTGATGATGTTCTATATCATTTCTTATCTGCACTACAGCGACTCAGTTGCTGCTATGCGCGGTGGTGCTATTGTACGGACGATGCTCAATCTTGGTACGATTACCGTCGGCATTTTTTCATGTATTTTTCTGTTTTACACCAATTCCTTTTTGATCCGCAGGCGCAAAAAAGAATTTGGTCTGTATCACATTTTAGGCATGGGAAAACGAAATATTGCCCGCATTTTGTTTTGGGAGACGATGCTTACTGCTCTAATCTCGCTTGTGATTGGCATTGGTTTTGGCATTCTTTTTTCGAAACTGGCTGAACTTGGCATGCTTCGACTGATGCATGCACAGGCTACCTATTCAATGCAGATCTCACCAGATTCGATTTTATTTACGATTACCGTATTTGGCTGCATTTTTATTCTGTTGTTTTTCAACGCATTAAGACAGATTCATTTTTCAGGTGCAATTTCACTGATTCGAAGTGAGAATGTTGGTGAAAAGCCGCCAAAGGGAAATTGGATTCTTGGTATTTTAGGACTTGGCTGTTTGGTTGTCGCTTACTATCTGGCTGTAACAGTTGCAGATCCTGTATCAGCACTTGGCATGTTTTTTATTGCGGTCATTCTTGTAATCTTTGGAACTTATCTGATTATGATTGCTGGCTCTGTGCTTTTTTGTCGTCTGCTACAGAAAAATAAGCACTATTACTATAAGGCAAATCATTTTGTGTCAATCTCCTCGATGGTCTACCGAATGAAGAGAAATGGTGCCGGACTAGCCTCGATTTGTATTCTTGCTACAATGGTTCTTGTTATGCTGTCCACTACAGTAAGCTTATACTTTGGTATGGATGATGTATTATCAAATCGCTATCCGTATCAATTTAATACAACTGTTTCTTATAATTCCTTCGATACAATGTCTGATGAAAATACAGCATCAATTCTCAAGCTTGCATCTGATGCGATGGATAAATATGAATGTACACAATCCAATGTTTCCGATTATCGGTCTGCCTGTTTTTACGGCTATTTAATTGATAATGACTTTGTATGCGATGCCAAGTTTGACAGCCATTCTGAAACAACAAATTACCTTGAAGGCACAATGTTTTACTTCGTTCCTCTTTCGGATTACAACAAAATGATGGGCACAAATGAAACTCTTGCATCTGATGAAGCGCTGCTTTTTTCAACTCGGTACTCTGATTATAATGAAAACACTATTTCCTTTGAGCATGGCATGACATACACAATCAAAAAGCAAATTGACAAATTTAGACCTGACGGCAATTCAATGGCAAATATTTCCACTACATTTGTCTTAATCGTTCCAGACATTCATGCGGCAGTTGATGCCATTGCAGCATTGCCTGGTAATGAAAAGTCCGTTTACTTTTATTGGCACTATAACTTTGATACCAACTTAAATCGTGATGATCAGATTTTACTGGCAAATGATCTTTCATCCACTATTTCTGATTTTTTCACACAAAGCTATAAACAAAACACAGGAATTAAAAGCTGCCAATTTGAAAGCCGCGCTGCCAATTATGAGGATTTCTTCGCTGATTTTGGTGGGTTGTTCTATCTGGCAATTGTCCTTAGCATTGTCTTCTTGCTAGCTGCTGTTTTGATTATCTATTACAAGCAGATTTCAGAAGGCTACGAGGACCAGGCACGTTTTGATATTATGCAAAAAGTAGGCATGACAAAGCGCGAAATTAAAAAGAGTATCAACTCCCAGCTTTTGACTGTATTTTTCCTTCCACTTGTCGGTGCCGGCATTCATCTGATTTTTGCCTTCCCGATGATTAGAAAAATCCTGCTGCTGTTTAATTTAACAAATCTGCATCTATATACAATCGTTACGTTAATCAGCTTTGGAGCATTTGCGCTCTTCTACACAATTGTGTACCGCATCACATCAAATGCATATTATCATATTGTAAGTGGTGCCTCTAACAGCAGATAATCTTGACTTTCTCACAAAAAATGTGTATTCTCTTCTTAAATTAGTGTAAGAAAGGAAGGAAAATTTTATGGGTTGCCTTGGAAATATTATATGGATGCTCTGCGGAGGTCTTGTCAGTGCACTAGGATATTTAATTGCCGGATGTATCTGGTGCATCACCATTGTGGGAATCCCGGTTGGCATGCAATGCTTTAAGTTAGCTGGACTGGCACTTTTTCCGTTTGGAAAGGATGTTACATACGGTGGTGGACTTGGAAGCTTTTTACTAAATATCATCTGGGCCATTTTCTTTGGTATCCCGATTGCACTGCACTCTCTGTTATGGGGATGCATCATGTGTATCACCATAATCGGTATTCCATTTGGTCTACAGCATTTTAAAATGGCAAAGCTGGCACTGATGCCTTTTGGAACAGTTGTATATTAATTCAATCATACACAAAAGCTTCGAGAGCTCTTTCGTACAGAGTTCTCGAAGCGTTTTTATGTTTTTGAGGATCCCAAGCTCAAAGCCTTTAGTGCAAGCACGAACGGCTTTTGAAGCTTTTGACCCTGGTATCATTTTATCGAAGAATAATATAAACCGCATAAACTAAATACATTGCTACCATTGCAATTCCTTCTCTTCTGCTGATCTTTTTCTTTGTCGCTGCAAAAATCCATACAACAACTGAGAATACTACTAAAATGATAATATCAATCACATTTTCGCGAATCAGGCTGACTGGATTGATTGCAGATGCAATTCCAAGGACCATTAAAATATTAAATATATTTGATCCGACTGCATTTCCTACTGCCATATCAACCTCGTTTTTGCGCGCTGCTACAACAGATGTAACAAGTTCTGGAAGTGATGTTCCAATAGAAACAATAGTAAGTCCTACAAGCGTCTGACTCATTCCAAGATCAATTGCAATGCGGCTTGCCGTATCTACAGTCAAATCTCCGCCAATTGCAATTGCAATTGCACCGCCAACGATATAAATGATGCTCTTAGGATATGACATTACCTTTAACTCTTCTGCGTCAAATTCGTCATTTGCTTCGACTTCTTTTCCCTCTGCTCTTGCCTTCATCGCACTTTTTATCATCAGTCCAATATAACCTGCAAAAAGGATAAGAAAAAGGATTCCATCAAAACGGCCAAGCGTCATGCCAGATGCATCACCGACTGCAATCATTCCAAGACCAAGCAGCAATAATGCGCAGATAATTGAAAACGGAATATCGCGCGTTACTGTCTCTCTTTGTACATAAATTGTAGAAAGAATAGAACAGACACCGATAACAAACATCAAATTGAAAATATTTGATCCGACTACATTACTGATGGCAAGTGTATTGTTATCTACTAAAGATGCAGTTACACTGACAGCTGTTTCAGGAAGTGATGTTCCCATTGCTACAATTGTTAATCCGATAATAATGGACGGCACTGCCAGCTTCTTTGCTACGCTTGAGCTTCCCTCCACAAAAAAATCTGCTCCCTTAATCAGAAGCACAAATCCAACAACAAGCAGCACAGCTGCCCAAAGCATTTCTGTCATAATAATCTCCATTCCTCTCTGTTTTCTCTACTGTAATTATTTTCTCAAAGTTATCTCGGCTTCCGGTAATCCGGCACCTATCCCACAAATCCGAGATGCTCCAGCAAAATCTTCACGCCGATCAGCACTAGGATAATACCTCCAGCAAGTTCTGCCTTTTTCTTATAGCGGTTTCCAAAGAAATTGCCAACATAGACGCCGCCGATGGAGATACAAAACGTGGTAAGACCGATGATCATGACTGCCTCCCCGATCGGGTAATTCAAAAATGCGAATGTAATTCCGACCGCAAGTGCATCGATACTGGTCGCCACCGCCAGCACAAGCATCTCTTTTAAGTCGAGTGGCGGATCCAGCTTGTCGATCTCCACATTCTCATCCTCCGGACGCACCGCCTCGGCGATCATCTTGCCGCCGATGAATACCAGCAGCACAAAGGCAATCCAGTGATCAATACTGGTAATGTAGCTCTCAAACTGTGTGCCGAGCGCCCAGCCGATAAACGGCATCAGCGCCTGAAATCCTCCAAAAAACAGACCGATCACAAACGCCTGTTTTTTGTTTACCCTGCGCATCGCAAGACCTTTACAGATCGACACTGCAAACGCGTCCATCGAAAGGCCCACTCCAATGAGCAGCAATTCAATAAAAATAGCCATACCAACCTCCACATTTTATTCTGCCCCTGCCACAGGGCGCACATACACATTCAGCCCGGATGCATTTTCCGCCGCAGTGCGATCCCCCCGGAGGGATTTTTTGCTCTATAGGAATCACTGCTTTCACGCTTTAATGTAACGTACTCTTTCCTATAGAGCAAAAAAACTTCATCTTCGGAAGTTTTTCAGGCTGTGATATCAGTCTGAACAACTCCAAGGATGAAGTTTTTCTTTTATCCGGGTTCCGGACTGCCTTTCGAGGCACCCGCCCGGAATCCGGTTTTCTGATTATTCTTTTGTTCCTCTCTCCGCAGACGCATTGAGCTTTCCGTCGACCACGTCGATCCTGATCGTATCTCCGGTATGGACGCCATCCGACAGGATCAGGCGGGCTGCCAGAGTCTCCACATTCTTCTGCAGATATCTCTTGAGCGGTCTTGCGCCGTATACCGGATCATAACCGTTGTCGATAAACTGCTTTGCAGTATCGGAAAGTGCAACCACAAGCTCTTTATCCGCCAGACGCTTGTTGATATCGGCAACAAGCAGATCAATGATGCTTCCGATGTTGTTCTTTGTAAGCGGCTTGAAGAGGATCGTCTCATCCAGACGGTTCAAGAACTCCGGACGGAAGTGGGATCGCAGATCGTTCATGACCTCAGCCTTTGCCTCCGGCTTAATATCCCCGTTCTCGTCGATATACACGGGGATACCGCCACCTCCGGTAGTGATCACGATATTGCCTTCGCGAGCCAAACGTTCCACCAAATCGGCATTCATAAAATCTTTCGGGTCCGGGGAAGGAACCACCCGACGCCATCCGCCTTCAACCTTGATCTCTTCCTTGAAAACCCATCCTTTCTCGGCTGCCAGTTTATCCGCCTCTTCTTTCGTGTATATCTTACCCACGCGCTTGGTCGGATTCTGCATCGCCGGATCATTCTTGTCCACGATCACTTGGGATACCATCGAGATCACGTTACGTTGCAGACCGTGCTCTTTCAAAATATTTCTCAAGTTACGTTCGATCATGTAGCCGATCTGTCCTTGCGTGAAAGCCACACAAGTGTCCAAAGGCATGGCAGCGTTACCGTACATCTCTACACCGGCAGCATTATCCATAAGCACGTTTCCTACCTGAGGACCGTTTCCGTGCGAAATAATCAAATTATACCCTTCCTTAATCAAGTATATTAAATTTTCCAACGTATCTACCGTGTTGGCATTTTGCTCCTCGATGGTTCCTTTCTGGTTTCCTCTTAAAAGAGCGTTTCCACCTAACGCGATTACCGCTAACTTCTTTTCCATTTCTAGTATTTTATTGTTATTCTTCTTTTTGTCTAAAAAAATTCCGAAAGCACAAAGCTAACGAAATTAGTTACACAAAAAATAGCCAATTTTCATTTTTATCAAATCACAAATCACTGTATATCAATTCGCTGTATAAATATTCTTCCCGTTTTTATAAATATGCAGCGCGAAAACCATGTTTTTGCCTGCTCGGAAAAAAAATAATGGATAATGGTTCTTAACCGCCTCTTTTTTTGTACCTTTGCACTATGCAAGACGAAAACAAACGATCATCGAGAAATTTGTTTCAGCGATTTGCCAACAAATACACTATCGTGGGGTTGCTATTTGTTATATGGATCGCATTGTTCGATAAATACAGTTTTATCGATCAGTTACAGTTGCGCTCAAAAATCAGCCAGATGGAGAAAGAAAAAAATTACTACCGGAAAAAGGTTGAAGAAGATAAACGCAAAAAAGATGAATTGTTAGGGAATCGGGATAACCTCGAAAAGTTCGCCAGAGAACAGTACTTGATGAAAAAAGAGAACGAGGATATTTTTATTATCGTAAAGGAATAGGGTATTGGGAAGGATTGTTGCTATTGATTACGGGAAAAAAAGGGTTGGCATAGCGGTCACGGATCCATGCAAGATCATCGCCAACAGTCTAACGACAGTCAAATCACACGAGGTTTTACAATTTCTACAAGATTACTGCTCGAAAGAAAAGGTAGACCTTTTTGTCGTGGGACACCCCAAACAAATGAATAACACGAACTCTGAAAGCATGACTTACATCAAGCCGTTTCTCGTCGCACTCAAACGTAAACTCCCGGACATCCCCATCGTCATGTATGACGAACGCTTCACCTCAGTCTTGGCACACAAGGCGTTGCTAGAAGGAGGAGCCAAGAAAAAACAACGTCAGGATAAAGCAGTTATCGACGCCATCAGTGCCACGATCATATTGCAATCCTACATGGAATCACAAAGAAACATGAATATTTAATATGCTGTTACCTATTTACATTTACGGACATCCAAAACTTCGGAAAGTATCCGAGGACATTACCCCGGAATACGAGGGGTTAAGCAAACTGCTCGATGACATGTGGCAAACCATGTACGAGTCAGATGGGGTGGGATTAGCTGCCCCGCAAGTCGGGAAAAACATACGCATTTTCGTGATTGACGGAAGCCCATTTGAAGAAATTGACCCGGACTGTAAAGATTTCAAGAAAGCTTTTATCAACGCGCATATACTGGAACGTTCCGGGGAAGAGGTGCCTTTCAATGAAGGCTGCTTGAGTATTCCCGGCATTCACGAGGACGTGATGAGAAAAGACCGGATTAAAATTGCTTACCGGGACGAGAACTGGGAGGAACACGTGGAGGAATTCACGGGAACCCGTGCACGCATCGTGCAACACGAGTATGACCACCTGGACGGCATCGTGTTCACGGACCACCTGTCCGCATTGAAAAAACGCTTGCTGAAAGGGAAATTGAGCAATATCAGTGCCGGAAAATTTAAACAAAACTATCGGGTGGTTCTACCGAAACTGAAATAAAGGAGGGAGGGAGGTTCATGCATCCTATCCACTGGCACCGGTACCCGTACCTTTTCCTCGTGATCCCTTTGATTTCGGGTATTCTGGCTAGTGAATACGTTGCATTCGTCCCTTCCCGGATGATTCTTTACACGCTGATCGGTTCGCTGCTTCCGCTCTTTTGTGCTTCCCGGATGCCCCGGGGAAGATACTTTTATGCCGTTACATTTTTGTTCCTTTTCTTGACAGGCGTGTATTGCCATCGCCCGCAAAACCTGCCATTCATGCCGAGTAATGTCTACACGCTGCAAGGACGCTGTGAACGGATCACTCCACCCGACAAAGCAATTATCTCCTCAAACGGGATTCGCATCTTCACGCGATACCGGGATTCTATCCGGTTTTCTGTCGGCGATTCGCTCCTGTTTGACGCCAGAGTCTATTTGCTGTCAGCCACGGGCAATCCACATGAATTTGATTACAACACGTACCTCCGTCACCAAAACATTCAAGCCCAAGCGATTCCGATTTCGACTCCGACACGAATAGGACACTCGGAAGATTTGTACTCTTTTTGTCATTCCCTGCAACAGCATTTGTTACATAAATTGTCAACTATCGTGCCGGACAGCACAACCTATAACCTGCTTGCAGCCCTCTGTCTTGGAGATCGCCAAAATCTGACTCCCGGCACGAAACAATTATTCCAAGACACGGGAACCATTCACCTGCTTGCCATTTCCGGATTACATATCGGGGCTATTTATCTTTTACTACTTTACGGGTTACGTCTTTTCAAACTACGCGATCGCAGATTCACCCTCGCACTGATTCCATTGTTATGGTTGATCACGGGTATTACCGGCTTATCACCTTCCGCCTGCAGGGCAGCAACTATATTGAGTTTCATTATTATAGGAGAAGCATTCCGTCTGGATTATGTACCTTTAAACGCTATCGCAGCAGCAGCATTCTTCACCTTGCTTATCCAACCGACATTACTGTATTCCGTGAGTTTTCAAATGTCATATGCCGCCTACACGGGTATCACGCTTATCTATCCGTTGACTGTTATCAAGAAAAAAGACCTCCCGCCGGTT
>ERZ835109.829-NODE-829-length-31670-cov-8.543793_pt1 | contig 31670 bp, 28 predicted proteins | sample MGYA00519946_ERZ835109 | MGnify/ENA primary metagenome ERZ835109 (study PRJEB31850, sample SAMEA3708771) | human gut metagenome | biome: human gut; feature: human-associated habitat; material: faeces | place: China | collected 2014 ...
TGAGCGCTTTTTATTATTTTAAATGGATTTTGAATACTAAGCCACCGGAAAAGTATTTGCAACGGTTCAGTTCTACTATGGCGTTGATGTAGTCTTTCCAGAAGCTGTACTCAAAGCCGCAATTTATCGATTTGCTATCGTATTCTGCCATCAGATTCAAGTTATTTACCGCTTTGTTGATAAAAGAAGTTTGAGGCAGAGAAAAACGGAAATTAGCACCGATGGCGGGACCATTTAACGGGTAATCCTTCCGCCTGTTATAAACATATGCCAGATGCAAGCCCCACTCTCCCACCTCCTTCATAGAAAGATGCTTGGTAACAACCAGATAATAGCGACTGTAAAAACCATTTGCCGTAGCCGAACTCATCTCAATCTTGCTACCCTCCGTCCATGAATTATTAAGAGCGTCATTCGCACCCAGTACAATTTGCGGAGTCCACGGTTTCCACCAGCCTTCCTTCCACAGCCGTAAACGTACCGCAAAGTTACGGTCCTGGTTAACAAACTTCCCATACGTGGAAGGAACCCAAAAACCCGGACCGTATGCAGGATCAACCTCCATAGCCTTGTGCAATGTACAAATATAGGATACTTCCAGCCAGGGGAAAATAGTGATGTCAAAATAATAATTGAAAGTATTGTAGGTCCAACGGGCAGGAGTGGCATGTTTCTCCAGAAAGCCACCGCCAAACATGAACGTCTTGTCACGCTGCATATCGGCAGTAGGCATATTCAACAGTCCTGTAGTCCCGTAGGTGAACTGGGCGTGTACCGCACCGATCATTACAAAGAACAAAAGAAAAAGTATCAGCCTCCTCATTGCAGATACAGGTTACCATTATCCTTGTACCAGTCCGCCAGCGCCTCTTCAAAGGTATAGTGGAAACGGTAGCCCGAAGCGGACAGTTTTTTTCCGCAGATATTCGTAGAGATCTGCAACTTTCTCACTCGTGCCGGACAGATGCCCATCGGAGAGCCTAGCGCTCCGGCTATACCAGCAGCAGTCATGATCAGCCATCCCGGCATGAAAGGAACTTTTACCTTCATATTTGTCACTCTTTTCATGGATTCTACGATGTGCTCTATCGTATAGGCAGGCTCGTAGCAGCAATTATACAGTTCCACCCCACTATCGTGATATTCCAATCTGTAAAGCATGAACCGCACCAGTTCCTTCACATAGATACAGGCCTTGATGGTATCCTTGCGTCCCGGGTACATAAACTTATGCCCCCGAATGCCCCAATACAGACGCGTAAAGTTTCCATTCTCTCCCCGTCCGAACACCACACCGGGTCGGACAATGGTAAGCTGGCGGCCTTCACCTCCTGCCTGCCAAGTCTGATGAATCTTTTCCGCAACCAGCTTGGATATGCCGTATGGGGTGTTGGGCATAGGCAGCGTGGTTTCCTCCTTCAGTTCCTCGGCAGCACCGTAAGGGGCTATGGAACTGGTGAAAACTATTTTCCGGATACCATGCCGTTCAGCAAAGGCACATACGTTCTCCGCACCACGGATATTTGTTTCAAAATATGCAGGATCGGGATGACCGGGAGTGCGATGAACGGCGGCGAAGTTAAAGATCACATCATCGGGAGTGATATCTACTTTTTCCAACTCTATCGGCTGGCGTACATCACAATAGATGAATGTGGCTGCATGTTCCTCCCCTTTTCTTAAAGCTGGTTTATAATTTTTTACTGTCGGTAATGGAGTGCCCGGCTCTATAATATCCAAGTTGTAAATTTTTGCTTCGGGATACACTTCGTGCAAAAGACTGGCGAGGTGGGTACCGATGAAACCGGTACCACCTGTAATAAAGTAATTCATTATAGAAAATATTATTTTTTATATCTTAATTCTTCCAATAACTTTCTGTTCCAAGCAGAACGTTCTTTATCAACTATCCATCCCCACTTATTGAAATACTTAATCATATTAACCATATGAATCTTCAACATTTTCTTACTTTTATAAGATGCTGCCCGATGAGCATGTACAATGGTCACACTAGGAACAAACATAGTTCGATACCATCTGTGCATTCTCCTAGTTATATCAATATCTTCAGGATACATGAAGAACCTTTCATCAAACAATCCTACTTTTTTAAAACATTCCAAACGAAAAAACATGAAACTACCTTGATGATAGGGCACATTCATTTCTTTCTTATGGTCATCGAATTTTAGTTGATAACGTATATTCATATTCTCCACCATTCTCTTAGGTAGGAAACGTCGGAAAATCAGATTGGCAGGTGTGGGAAGAAGACGACAGGTATATTGCTGCTCTCCATCAGGGTATACTACATTGGGCTGTACCTGTGCTACATCCGTATGTGCATCCATATATGCTGCCAAAAATTCCAAAACCGAAGGTTCAAAATATACATCCGAATTAAGAATCAAATGGTATTTCCCACCCGAGTTGAGTACCTGTCTCAATGCTTGATTATGCCCTGCCCCATAGCCTACATTTTCACTGCCAATATATACCACATTGGGGTATTGCTGACAGAAATCTGCAATATACCGCTCGTTGGAATTATCGACAATATAAATTTGGGAAACAAGAGAAGAGATTAGTGACTGCAAGCATTTGGACAGTTCTTCTAGATTCGTCTTGTAGGTGACGATAGAAACTGTTATCATTGTATTATATGCAATTATAAATAAGCAATAAAGACCTCCTGCACTAGCCGATATACGCTAAGCGCGAGATGTAATATTCACATAGTATTATAATATTTTTCTCATTGAATAAGAACCAATTCTAAACAGAAAGAAATATATCGGTAAGATTACATAATATAAATGTACCTGATTCAAAAAAGCCAATACACCTACCCCAACTATTAAAAGCAAATAAAACTTTAATCTAAAGAGCTCTCTCTTATTATAACTCCCAACAAAGAATAAAGCCCATTTTTCACATCTCCCTCGTTTCTCTTTAGCACATATTTGAATAAAAGTCGGAATAGGATAAGATATAATTATCAAAAGTAATAAATAACAGTTCCAACTAAAATGAGTATATAAGAGAAAAGGAACACCATATCTATAGATCATTAAAAAAAGAACCAAATACTGATTAAGTCTGTTTCTCATACTATTATATAAAAGATATAATGGAATGATCCCCCACAATACAGGTAATAAAATGCAACTAGGAATGCCTTGCTGAATATAATACATTGAAAAAAGAATACCTAATACGCCTCTTGTCATATATATATTCCACTTATTTCGCTCATATATTTTCAATTCATCTTCAGATAACCGCAAAGTTGGATTCTCCTCTTTTTTTATTGTTTCACAATCATTTTGAATATACCCGATTTCATAAAAACAATATACACAGACAACTGACAAAAGCATTTGAGAAATAGATATCGGTTCAATATTTGCCAACAAGAATGACAATAATACGGGAAACAGATATTCAGCAAGCCAAAAAAATATTCCCAGTTTTGTCCTTTTTAAGAAACGTGTTCTTATAGCATACAATACAGGTACATAAAACATCAGTACTCCAGCATAGATACTTCCCATTTCTTTTGCGCTATTAACTTTATCCATCGTTTTCGAGTTTTAGGATAACAGACAATATTCTTTATCTCAGAATATTCCAATAGATCGGCATCAGTCAAGTCATCCGTAAAAAAACTTTTTATCTGGTGTAAAATTCCTTTTTCATTTAGAAATATGCATTTGTTTCCTAATAAATCTTTCACCATTTTGCCAGTACAAGCACCGTCTTTATATTCCAATGCAGTACTATAATATTGTTCACAATGCAATGAATCGGCAACAGCTTCTGCTACTACATCAATAGTAGCAGATACTAGTAGCACTTTCGATTTATCTATTGATATAAGATGTTCAATCGTATTATAAATTTCAATATTACGCACTTGAGAAAGATAGACTTCAGTAAATAACTTTGCTTGTTTACTAAGTTCACTATAAGAAATTCCTTTCAAAAATCTAAGGGCCAAAGTTCTTGTCATATCATAATGAAACAAATACTTCAGAATCCGATTCATAACCTTCCAAAAAAAGGTTTTATAGATGATCCTATAAAATCTAAAGGCCTTATTATCTTTCAAATAAAATTCTAAGAAATCAAATGTTGTATTGGAATGATAAATTGTTCCACAAATATCAAATAAATATAGACATTTCATTTATTACAAAAATAAGTGATAATACTATTTCTCCCATTATTTACAGCAAACGCATTTCATATTTCACTGTTGTCGAAATCATATACACAATTTTTCAAGTCACATTTTATTATTTCTACCACAAAAAAGGTCTAATAACCTATAGAAAAAATGAAACAATAAATAGAAATATCCATAATTTTTTATTATCACTAAATACCATTCATGCCTATTTTTCGTTTTTGTTGATATGCCATTCCATAAATGATTAGCGATATATGGAAAAGTATATGTCTTAATAACATATTTACACTTATATAGTCTTTTATTCAAGTCCGCATCAGCAAAAACTCGATATGTAATATCATAATGATCAATATTACGACGATAAAATGTTCCTTGATGATGTAAAGTATTTTTAAATTTAATTTTCCAATTTATACATGGATAAAAAAATTTATCAGAATTCATAATAACTGGAAAAGATAGTGCTGCCACATTTTCATTATATCTTTCTTTATACAATTCATCTAAAGGTAAATTCAACAAAAAGTCTCCAGCATTAACATGTAAGATAAAATCACCTCTAGAAAACTTTACACCTTTATTTATCGCATCATAAATTCCTTTATCTGTTTCACTAAGAAAAAAAGAAAAATACGATCTATATTTTTCTATAATAGACAATGTATCATCAGTAGAAGCACCATCTATAAGAACATATTCTACTTCCTTACTTAAAAAAGGAATAACTGACTTAATAGTTTGTTCAATAGTTATATCATTAAAAACAACAGTCAATATTGTCAGAAGAGGTTTCATATTCTTTTAAATTTATAAAGTGAGATCTTGAATAAAAGATACCAAAGCACTAAGTATAAAATCATCTTATTTCCTGACATTCCAGCATAAGGAAAAAAACAAAACCCACGACTTACTACATTGATAAGGAATATCAAAAGAAGTAATTTATGTAAAGGCACAGTATTACCACTATATGAATTAATAATTTTATTACTCCAATAAGCAAATATTAAAAATAATAACAGTGTAATTATCAAACCATAATCTGATATGAAATTGCCAATAAATGTATAAAATATATTTTGTGGAATCCCTGTTTTACCAGCCCAAAACTCACGCCTTTCATAATTTTCTTCAAAAGTATCTAGACCTAATACGGTCTTAAAATATGGAGAAGTATAGTCTCCTTCAGTAGAGCAATTTGAATTCAATATATATTCATTAAAATTCAAAGTACCTTCTCCCGCATACCAAGTTATAAAATCTACAAAAGAAAAATCTAGATTAACATTAACAGTCAAACGACTAATTGTTATATATAAAAATAAACAAGTTGCAACTAATAAAATTGTTACTACTATTTTATTGATTATTACTTTATATACACTGGAGAAACTATTTCTAAATAATAAATAGCACAAACTCATTTGTAAAATAGTATAAACCAAACTACTTCTACCTGAAACTAAAAAAGCATATAAATTATAATCTAAGATAACAAACAAAAAAGCAAAAACAGAGATCAAATTCACTTTCTCTTTTGATAAACTATAAAACAACAATAAAAAGGATACTTCATATAAAATTGGAATAAATTTAAAAAAGAACATTCCTATTTGAGAATACTGAAATATCAAAGAAGGTTCACCCGTTTGACGTTCATCGTGTAAATCTGATAAATAAGATGCCAAATCTGCATCTTTTCCTACTCCATGCATTAAAGCATATACATTCTCAATAAAAGGAATAATGCAAACCAAAATAGAAAAGTATCCTATATACAATATTAATCTTTCATTTCCTAAACAAAAAAAACGATGATCGTGATTTTTAAATTTAGCAATAGGATACATAAATATTACCAAATATAACCACAACACAAGAAAAGGCAAAATTGTCAGATTACTATAATCTCTTATTCCAGAATAAAAATGATGTATCCCCATCATAGAAGATACCAACCATATTCCCCATATAGCAGCTAACACATTAATACTAAAATTTTGTTTCTTGACATAATACACTAAAGAGAATAAATACAATAGCACATTTATCACTAATGCCCATATTTGCCCCATATTCTGTCCTAAGTTATTAATCCTTTCAAGTCAGTTTAATAATATCTCTCCTTTTTACTATAAGAACACAAAGAAAAGAAATCATTTTTGATAAGATTTTGGATATATTGATTGGCCAAATATACTTTTCCAATCCTATCTTCCAATCTATTTTATCTCTAAAAGCTGGATGTTTCTTTATTAAAGAATCAATCCCATAATATTTTGCTAACATCTGCTTTTTTTTATCTATCTCATATAAATAAGGCAAATACAACTCTTTAATTAACTTCCTCTGAACAAATCGATATTTACTAAAAACATTTATATTAACCTTATACCTTGATATATATTGAATATTTTCATAATGAAAAAATACGATATTAAATTCTTTCTTGCTAAATTTATCTATCAATGTAATAAGATTACCATTCTTTCTTACCCATCTATAATTGCCAACATTCCATGGAGCAACTCCTCCACCTAAATGTTGTACTTCACACACGCAATCATAAAGATTCATCCAATCATCTTGATATTTCTGATCTCCCCATAATTTTCCATTCCGTTTTGCCGAACAGTCCTGTAAACATTGTTTTCGCCAATTTACAAGTACATCTATTCCTTTTTTATCATTTAGAAATGTATCAAACTCAACACAATATTTCCCTACAATATTTTCTAAATCTTTTTGTAAAGGATGAAAACGGTGAGATATTATCTGAACAGAAGCCCCTTGTTTATTCATTTCATCAATCAATATCTTTGGATCTTGATAAAAATACATATCAGCATCTATATAAGTACAAATTCTTTCTTTGTATGTCAATAATATATATAATATCAAGCTGGAAGAACATGTCCAACAATATTCACCACGAGTTCTTTTAGACTTTGCAATTAACAATTCATCATCTTCTATTTCTTCTAATTTTATTAGTCTAACATTCTTCAATGATAAATCAGTTAAAACATCATAACATTTATCATCCATACATAGAATATATAAAATAAACTTACATGAAGAATTCACTAATGAATCATACATCACCAATCCCTTATCCAAATAATTACTATCAAAAAGAGTACAGTATACCATATCATTATTATTTATTATAATAAAGTCCGAATATAATTTTAATTCTTTCTACATTTCTGAAATATGTAAATATCTAATCTTAATATTGTCCAGATTCTCTTATAAACATTCTATTAACTAGATAAAAATCATCTAACTATCAGTCATCTATGAAAATAACATTCATCTTTTTAAGAAAGATCTACTTTACATATTAAATAGCTTTCATTATACAGACTTTCTAAATTATAAAACTTACTATATGATCAGATAAGTTTATCTAAACTTACAAACATACAGGAATTTACCTCTGTAAATATTATATTTCCCTAATGTTTCTATATCACACTGTGTCTACATGATCTACGCTGAATCACAGTTTTATCAGTTAACAGAGAATAATACTATTTTATTACATCCTTTCAGTTAAACAAAAGTAAATTGACATTACAATCTCCCTATAATTATAAATGAATCGTAGAAAATTTTATTTATTCTTTATAACAGAATATCCAAATGAACTCAATACAAACTTTTAATTTAGTTCTATTACATGCAAACAAATTTCACAACCATTGATTTCATTAATCTACCTGTTTTCCATTAAAGCAGCAAAGATCGTTCTTGTTAAACATCAAAATTAATGCTTATGATTATTTTATTATTTAAATGAATTTAGCACATCAACCACAATCTCAGCCTCTGGTCTTGTCAATACCTGATTCATCGGAATAGAAAGTTCCTGCTGATGAATCATTTCTGTAATAGGATAAGTTCGGCTATTCCATGCTTTATAACATTCCTGTTTGTGTGGAGGTATTGGATAATGAATAAGAGTTTGTACTCCATTTTTTTTCAGATATTCTTGCAATTCATTACGACGCTCACAAAAAACAGGGAACTGATGGTAAACATTGTATTCATCCTTAATTCTTGTCGGTAAAATTAAAAGTCGATTATTGATATGGGTATAATAATAATCTGCTAGTTTTTGACGTTGTGCATTATCTTCATCCAAATATTTCAGTTTCACGTTAAGCACAGCAGCATCTATTTCAGCCATACGGCTGTTTATTCCTACATATTTAAATACATATTTTTTATGACTTCCATAATTTGCCAATGCACGAATAATTTCGGCTAACTTTGAATCATTTGTAGTAACTGCACCTGCATCGCCCAATGCACCTAAATTTTTACCTGGATAAAAACTATGTGCTGCCGCATCACCCAATGCACCAGTTCTAACTCCATGCCATGCACAACCGTGACTTTGTGCACAATCTTCTATTAACTTCAAATCATACTTTTTGCAGATCTGTCCTAATTTATTGTTATAAGCAATACGACCATATAAATGGACGATCATCACACCTTTAGTCTTAAAAGTAATATGTTTCTCAATAGCATCTATATTTATTTCTAAATGATCCCATGTAGGCTCTACAAGCACAGGTATAAGATTATTGTCAGTAATAGCAAGAATTGTAGCAATATACGTATTAGCAGGCACGATAATTTCATCTCCATCCTGCATTACTCCCATTTCCTTATAACCACGTAATATAAGTTTCAATGCATCCAGGCCATTCGCTACAGTCACACAAGACTCTGTACCAATATATTTCGCATAGTTAGTCTCAAACTGTTTGTTCTCATTTCCTTGTAGAAACCAACCAGATTCAATAACCCTATTTACGGCAGCTTTAATTTCATCACCATGTCGCATAGTGATTGCTTGTAAATCTAAAAACTTTATCATATAATTATTTATTATTCAATAGATTCTCAATCGTTCCTATAGATCTATTATTTCTTTGTCTTTCAACATATTTCAAAAACTCATCATAATTACGAATATAATCTTCTTCTGAATAGCCATGACTAGCCAATACTAAACAGATACTGCCCGATGAGAAGCCTTGCTCCGATGCCCATATTCCTGGTGGTACATGTAATCCCCAAAATGGACGATTGAGTAATACCGTACGTTTATTCGTTCCATCATCCAACACAACCTCAAATGAGCCAGATGCCGCTATTATAAGCTGATGGCACTCTTTATGTGCATGAGCACCCCGATCTTCACCACTTGGAATATCATAACTATAAAAGACCCTGTTTATAGGAAACGGAACGTGAACATTCCCATATATAAAGGTTAAATTACCTTCTGGATCATGTGATTTATTAAGTTCGTATAACGAACAATCAAATACACTTTTTACTTTTGCTTTGCTATCCATTTCTTAAAATCTTGATAATCCATTATGTAGTCATTGACATCATAATCAGTAGATGAAAGAACAAGAGCCAATGAATTAGTTGAAAAATTAGTCATCTTACGCCATATTCCTTTAGCTACGTATAATCCTTTATAAGACCTATTTAAAGGGTAGACTAATTTATTTATACTATCATCTAACACCACATCAAAAGAACCTGACAGAGCCACGATAAATTCCTGATTTTCCTTATATGCATGTTCTCCACGCTCCATACCACCTGGTACGTCATATATCCAGTATACTCGTTTTATTTCAAATGGTACCTGTTTTAATTGTTCAATAATTGATAAATTACCCCGTGGGTCTACAATCTTTGGCAATTCAATAATTTTACAGTCTACTACATTCATTGTTATGATAATTTTTATTTTATCTCGTTTTCCTGTTATAAATCATTATTTTTTATGTTCTTCAATGGAGCAAACTAAGACAAAGCTAACATTTCGTATCATACTCACCATCTTTTTCCAATAACTCTCATACATTTTTTTGCTTACAATCACTTATTGTTGACCTTGGAAAAGCATCAATCCAAGAATATTCACTGGCATTATATATATTCACATGAGCGTATTTTGAATATTCTAGCAAAGTCCAATAACTACCCAATGCTTTTGCAACCATTGATAATTCTAAATGCAACTTAGAGGGAAGAGTTTCTTCTGAATCTAAATATAATGGTAATTTCCTTTTCCCATAGAAATGAGTATCTATACTATAAAGAACATTTGTTTTTTGGTCTAATTCATAATTTTCATGCCAAGAAGTATCAGCTCCCAAAAGATATATCTTACTATATCTTAACTTAATTCCTAAATGAACTGCTGTGTTCAAAACCGTTTGTGACAATGGAGACAATAAATTATAATCCCATAATTTATACTTAAATGTACCATCAGGAATTACATCTGATACTCCATAATTATTATAATAATAAAAACATATATTAGGATTCATTCCTATTTCTTTGATAAATTCACTCTTTTCTGCAACTATAGGTATGTAAAAATTCATTCTCCACGTCACTTTCTTTTTTATAACTTGACTCAATGGTACTATTTCTTTTTTTATAGAATCAGGTATTTTATTAAAATCAAGAAAAAAAGCAGGATCTGCAAGAATATACCATGAAGGTTTTATGTGAAAAAAATAATCTGTATTACCAAATTTATTCACGACAGCACATTCTTTGTTTTTTAATATATCAAGATCTCTGTCAAGAGTATTTTTCAAAGACGGACCATTACCTAATATATATATATCATCCTTATGTTCAAAGCTACCCAATCTTTTGTTTAAATAACCTAGTTTTAATTTTCCATATACTCCTTTTACGAGTTCTAGTAGTAAAATAACGATATTAGGAAGTAACAAATTAGCTAAAGCTTTCATCTGTCAAATTATTAATTATTACCCACTATTTTTTATACCACTTGTATAATTTCTTCAATAAACTCTCTTACACATCCATCACCTCCCTTCCTGTTTGTCACATAAATGTTGGGAATATTTTTGATTCTTACATCAGCATCTGAAGGGCAAGCTCTTACTCCCACCTCACTTAATAAATTATAACAATTTATATCATCTCCTATATAGGCTACATCACTTAACGAAATTTTCATCCGTTTACAAATATCCATAGCAACCTCCAACTTTCCCTCTTTGTATTTTCCTTGACATATAAAATCTACCTTTAGTTTTTTTGCACGATTCTCCACTATTTTCGTGTTTTCAGAAGTAATAATTCCTATCTTTATCCCTTTCTCTCGTAATAACTGAAATCCCATTCCATCACGAGTATTAAACTTCTTAAGTTCATCATTATGTTCACTATAATACATTCCACCATCAGTTAATGTACCATCCACATCACACAAAAAAAGTTTTATTGGAACTATTTTTTTCTTTTTCTTTAAAACATACTTAAACATTAAAGTTTCAAGAATTGCCCAATCATCTGGTTCGTCAATTTCAAACCCTGTATATTCAGGCATTTCATAAATACCAATTTTTCCACTTAAACGATTTCCTGATTTTAAAATATTCTCTACTTTACTAATATAAAAAGCCCCATTTTCCATCAAGATACCTGAAAAATCCTGCCGACGAGGACGTTTTTTAAAATCATAATTTCTACTTGTTCCATCCTCATTCCAAAAAAAACGATAATTACGAACACATGTTAAAATACTATCATATTTTCCATTATTATAAAGAAATAAAGCTTCATCAAAATGGATTGTCTCAGTCAAAGGTGATGTTGCTTGTACTAAAATAAATGTAGTATCATTGGATAATTGTGCAAAATTAATATATTCAAGCATTACACTTTCCGTAGTTGCACGATCATTAGCATTCTCTGCTAATCGATGATAAATTTTTGTCTTAGTATACGGTTTGCTCAAAACAATATTCGCAATTTGGTTTGAATCTGTAGCTACTATTATTTCATCAACATATTTACATCTTTCTAATGCCTCAATACTCCAGCAAACTAGAGGATTACCACAAAACAATTTTATATTTTTAAGAGGTATTGACTTACTTCCTCCTCTCACTGGTATAAATGCAATTGTTTTCATTGCCACTTTACTTGATTACTTTTTAGTTTATTACGTTGTTCCTTCTCAATATCAAGAATATCTTCCTTTTTATAAGTTAAGGCTTTTGCAACTGCACGACAATCGCGCACTAACTTACGTACTCCATCCGGTTCTAAGGAAGCTGCATGATCTGTACCTTTCCAAGTACGGTCAAGTGTATAATGACGTTCAATCCACTCAGCACCTAAAGCAACAGCAGCAGAATCTACCGCTATACCCAAATGATGTCCTGAAAATCCGATTGCCTTAACACGATCAGCATAAAGCGTACGAAGACGAGCAAGCTCTAGTAAACAAATATCCTCAAAAGGCACAGGATAACCAGAAGTACAATCATAAATAACTAAATCTTGATTCCGTCCCTTAGATTCAAAAAAATTAATTATTTGCTCTTCTTCCTCACGAGCCGTCATACCCAAAGAAATATGAATTTCTCCTCCAAAATTATCACATAAATATTCCAATAAAGGCTTATTAAGATTACAAGCAGAAGGGACCTTTATTAAATTAGGATGTAATGTTACTATCTCCTTTGCGGAAGTAACATCCCAAACAGAAGTGGAATATTCTATACCAAACTCATTACACCACTCCTGTAATTGTCGATGTTGACCTAAAGAAAATTCTAAAAATTCACGATGTTCACCATAAGTACTACCATAAGAATTTTCAGGATGTGGATGAGGAGCATTATACTCTTCAAATGTTAATAATTCTTTATTACATCTTTTCTGAAATTTAACAATATCTGCTTTACAATATGTTGCAGCAGTCATTATCATCTCTTTTGCGATTGCCATATCACCTTTGTGATTACAACCAATTTCTGCAATAATTTTAGGAGAATGCATAAGTTTATTTTTTTATAATAGTTCTAATCTTAGCAATATTATCAATAGTTATTTCATTAAGATATTGTTGTTCTTTTACTAAGATAGGGAACAAAGAATCTGTTTCCATATATAACTTCTTTGCCTTTTGTAATAAAAGTTCTTCAAAATTTGGTTCTAAAACATCTACTCCCCATTCAGGATGATGTATATCATCTAAGAACCATTTCATTTTATCATGAGAAATTATTGATAATATTGGAGTATTACATCCAAACGGAATCATTTGAGCATGCCCTCTCATCCCAATAACTAAACGAGGTTTTGTATATTCACGAACAATATCCCTAACATTATGAAAATGTACTAATTCATATTTTACTCCTATAGCATCAAAATAGGGTAGAATTTGTTCATCCGAAATAACATGAGAATAATATCTAATTTTGGTATCTTTCGATAAAGCCAGTGCTACTTTTGCAATAGCTTCTAGTATTTTTTCATTATTTTTTCTTAACTCTGAGCGATCAAAAGCACAATTAAAAGCTATACAATTTTCTTTTTTATCATATTTTTCTAAATAGGGGTAAATACATGACGTAAGAGTTGTCATACAAGGTTGAAAAACTAGTTTCTTTTTCAACTCAAAATTATCTAAATAACTTTTTATACTTTCAATGCTTCCATGATTTCTCAATCCTATGAATTCAGCTTTTTCTACAAAAAGATTAATATGTTCTTTAAAAATTGGATCAAAATCCTCTTGTCCTCTAAAACGATTATAACCAACAGCAAACATTATAATCGGCTTTTTAATCCTTTTCAAATGCTCAATATCACAACTCCATTGCCACCCACTTAAATCATTGGGATTAGTATCTTTCAGAAATAATCCTCCACCACCTATTAATACAAAATCAGATCTATTATATGTTCTAAGATCTTCATCTGTTACAATTTTATGTACGTGTTTTCCATACCATTTACAAATTCCTATCTTAGCATTAAACAAATCACGTAAAATCACAGGAAGATATAGATCTCCTGTATTTCCATAATTAAAAGATGAAACATGAGTACAGACAAAATTTCCAGGTATTCGTTTCTTAAGCAATGAAGGCATATTTGAGATTCTTACAATCTGCCTATATTTATAAAATCCTAACCTAGTCAATAAAAATCTTATTAATCTTTTCATATGCACATACGTTCAACTTTTGTACTCTTCTGCCGATCCTAGTTCTCATATCTTTATCCTGTATATAAATTGCAGATTTATATACAATTTCAGATATAGATGTATCAGATAATGGTAATTCATAATGAGTTAATTTTTCATACTGTAATAATTGCTGTAAACCCAACATTTTATGTGAGTTAGAAGTAAAACAGATAATAGGTGTTCCTCCTAATGATGCCATTATACTTGGATGATAACGACCTGATATATATAAAATAGAGTTTGCTAGTATTTTCGCTCCAATAAGAACAGAAACATTAACAGGTATATATTTCACATTAGATTCCAGTGCAACTTCCTTCAAAAAAGAATCTCCCGTACAGGGTGCTATTAAATAAATTGGATACTTTAATTTTTTCAAAGCTTCTACCAATTTTATAAACGAATTCACAACTTCAATTCTATCCAATGTTGATATAAGTGAAGAACCAGAAATACAAATATATGGCATAGAAAAATCATACTGACCATATAATTTTTCCATTTCATGATTTAAGACGATATTAGAATTCTTTAATGAGACTGTAGATAATTCTTTTCCCCAAGTAAATAATGCATCTGGTACGATATCATATAATATATCTGGAGCCACACGACTTAATAGCTGTCCCGACATATTTTCTCTTAATTGTATTACAGAACAATATCTTAATATTTTTATGCATAACTCTTTCAATGCACCATTTTTTTCTCTATTATCATTACTAGGAGATTCAGAAACCATAGAATTCAGAAATAATATATCTATTTTTTTCTTATGAGCAATCTCCATTATTGTTAACAAAAATCTTAAGGTATATCTTTCATAAGAAAAAATCATGTCTCCTTCACCATTTACTACTAAACAATCAGCATTTTCAAGTTGATTATCAATAAATTCCAATAATCTATTCTTTACATTATATTTATAGTACATTTGTATATTTTTCTTATGATCATCCCCTATCCAAAATACTCGTTTTAATAATTTCAAATGAAATAAACATTTCTCTAGTAAAACAGCTTTTTTACTATCTGTTCTATTCACAAAAAAATAGATTTTAATAAAAAGGAATTTATGGTATAATACTACATTGGATAATTTTAAATCATTATAAATTATACCACAAATATTGCAATGTTGTTTTATTAGTTCTATTAATGCAATACTAGTTGCTCTAGCTCCCCAATTCCATCCTGTTCTATTATCACTTAATACACAAACATTTTTCATTTCAATTTTTCCTTTATAACACTACAAAACTTGTTTCTTTCCACCCTTGATAATCCTACCATATATATAAGAAATAAAGTTGAAATAACTTCTAATAAAATTACAAGACCTAATATATCAATTCTATCAAGTATAAATAATTTCAACACAATAAGTAAAAGTATAGAAAGAAAACTTACCTTTAAAATTGGAATTACAACTTCCTTTATGTATATTCTAATTGAATAGCCAACTAATCTAGAACCTAATATCAAACGTGCACTATAGCTCATTATGGTTATAATTATAGCAATAATAAAAACTGATACAACATCATATCCATGAATTAAAAATAAATAAGAAATAGGAACATTCAACATAGATAACCCACTAACGATTAGCTGATAATTTCTTATTATTCCTTTAGCCTGTACAGAAGTAGAAATTGGCAAGTTTAGTGTTTCTATTATGGTATCTATTAAAACTAATCTAATAAAAACAACAGTATATCCAGGAATCTCATCTAACCAAAATACTAAAATTTTATCTATTTCGCAAAAAAGAATGAGACTACAAAAAAATACTAAATAATATAAGTATCGACTAGTATTATACAATAAAAGTATTTGCAACCGATTATTACTCAATATTTTGCAAGTAATAAGTCAGAAATATGGCCTTAATCTTTAATGGTACATTCTAAAGGACGAAGATTTAACGCTTTTATTGATTCTTAACTCATTAAAGTGTCAATACTGACACCTTCTCCTTCTCTCGATGCAGCTTGTTCCAAAATTCCACTTCTTTTTTCATTCATTTAAACCATCACAAATGGTACTATATTTCTTTAAAAGTTGTGATGTTGTTTCGGAGGACATAATGATGAACTACATCCACCATTATGTCAAATAAGAAAATGTGCCAAGCACTGACTTTTTGTCAGTTTTTGATTGTAGAAAGACATTCGGCATATAGTTTGCCATTTTAAGTATAAACATTTTAAATTAAATTAGCATGTCCATAGTAAAGTCTTATTCATTCCCAGAGGGAGATATTCGAGGGGATATGTTCTATATCAAACATGGTTCCCGAAATTTTACTGTTATTGATTGCTATCTAAAAGATGGTGATGGGAATAATGCCCGCAAAGATGAAATTATAAAAGAGATCAAAAATGAGTCTGCTGGCAGAGTTTGTCGTTTTATATCAACACATCCGGACAACGATCATATAGCAGGCATAGAATATTTGGATGATAGTTGGGAAATTACAAATTTTTACGCGGTAGATAATAATCGTCCGACAGATGATAACGATGATAGTTTAACTCGCTACCATTGGCTACTTGCTAATAAAAATTTTGCCATAAAGCGTGGCATTAGACGTGCTTGGCTCAATGAAACAAATGACGAGAATGGGTGTTCTGGAATAAATTTCATGTGGCCCGATTTAGAAAACGAAAAATTTAAGCAGGCACTTAAACTTGTTTCCGAAGGCAAAGAGGTAAATAATATTTGCCCAATTTTCACATATAGCATAGAAAATGGTGCTACTTATATGTGGATGGGGGATTTGGAAACAGAAATGCAACAAGCATACTACGATGAATACAAAAATAATATTCCACAAGTTGACATATTGTTTCAGCCACATCATGGTCGCAAATCAGGAGCTGTTCCTAATGATTTGTTAGAGGCATTAAACCCTAAATTAATCATCATAGGTAATGCGCCATCCGAGCATATTGACTACGGTGATTCAAGGCAGACTATTACTCAAAATGCAGCTGGAGATATACGTTTTGAAAATAATGGCAAAGAAGTGCATATTTACACTAAAAATAAAATTAATAATAAGCCCACATGCCTAAAAGCTAAACAAGGAAAAGGAAATATTACGCGAACCGTTTATGGATTTTCTATTGTAGATTGGTATTATGCGGGAACGTTAGTAGTTTAAAGATGAAATACTTATGGATATAAAATACTACGATTTATTATCAAATACCATAATAGGTGTAACTATTGTGGCCACCATTAATTATCTTTTTATCGGAAATATAGAAATAGATGGTGTTGTATATCTGGCATTAGGATATTTAGCTGGATATTTTATTAATGCTATCGGAAGCCTGCTTGAAGGCTTTTATTACAAAACAATAAATGGTATGCCATCAGATAAACTGCTTACATTAGTGAATGGACAAAATTGGACAGGATGTAAGCGTATTAAATTCTATGAAGCCGAAAAAGCAATAGCAACGTTGAAAAAAGAATTGAATGACCAACATGCCTCTGAACGGAAAATGTTCGGATGTGCCATGAGAAAAGTCAATGGATGTGAGGATTGTAGAGTTCCAGCTTTTAATGCCCAATATGCTTGGGCACGAACAATGCTTACAACAATATTGATTGCAGACACTCTGTGTGCTTTTCGTTTTTATAACGAATGGCAGTTTTGGCCGATTGCAATGATACTGTTGATTATATCATGGAATAGATTCAAAGAAAGAGGCTATTATTATGCAAGAGAAGTTCTTAATGAATATTTGAAGCGAACTGACAAAAAAGAATGATTTTCACACATAGGGCTAAGGCTGATTTCTGTTATTTCACTGCAATGTATGGCAATGTTTGGTAATCTTATTATGATAATATTAGTCGGTAATTTGTCTCTGTTGTCGAATACATCATTGATGTTAAGTTAATGAAACGTGAGGTTCAAATAATAGTTATTTCTGGATTATGCAAGAAAATCCACGAAAAGGCATTACCTTTGTGACTGAAAAAGCAACTGCGCTAATGACCTGAAGAATAAGAATAAATAACATACGAAACTCCTTCGCTGTCTTATAGGCTTTGGTCTGCCTCGCAGGGATAGTGATGGAGTTTTGCTTTTATATACGACCATGGCAAAAAAAGCAAAAACAAAAGATGTAGCAAAGAAAACCATCGAGCAGACGTTATGGGATTCCGCAAACGAATTGCGTGGCAACCTTGATGCTGCCGAGTATAAAAGTGTTGTACTCGGACTTGTTTTTCTAAAATATATCAACGACTGCTTCAAAGTCAAACACGATGAACTGATTGCAGAGGGTGCTGGCTTTGAGGAAGACCCGGATGAATATATTGGCGATAACATATTTTTTGTTCCTGTTGATGCCCGTTGGGACAAAATTGTTAAAGCCTCACTTACTGCTGAAATTGGAGTTGTTGTGGATGCGGCAATGGAAGCATTGGAGAAAGAGAATAAGCAACTTAAAGGTATTCTTCCCAAAAACTATGCCCGACCGGAGCTTGATAAACGCCGCTTGGGTAATGTAATTGATATATTTGAAAACAACCTGCATTTTACCGGTTCTGAAGCTCGCGATGTACTTGGGCGTGTATATGAGTATTTCCTTGGAGAATTTGCCCGCGAAGAAGGTAAGAAAGGCGGTGAGTTCTATACGCCTTCCTGTGTTGTCCGTACCATAGTTGAAGTTATCCAACCTTACAAGGGTAAAATTTTTGACCCTGCCTGTGGTTCGGGAGGTATGTTTGTGCAGAGTAGTAAGTTTATCGAACGACATCGGGGTAATATCAATCAAATATCTGTTTATGGGCAGGAACTCAACAGCAACACGTGGAGGTTGGCACAAATGAACCTTGCCATTTGTGGTATTGAAGCCAACTTTGGTGATAGTTCCGGTGATTCTTTCCACGATGACAGGCACCCGTTTCTCAAAGCGGACTTCGTAATGGCTAATCCACCGTTCAATATTTCTAAATGGGGTGGCGACCAATTACGAGATGACCCACGCTGGCAATATGGAATACCACCGGAGGGTAATGCCAACTTTGCATGGATGCAGCATATGCTATACCACTTGGCAGACAATGGACGTATCGGTCTGGTTCTTGCTAACGGTTCGTTATCATCACAGCAAGGCACAGAGGGAGAAATCCGTAAAAATATTGTCAAAGCCGATTTAGTGGAAAGCATTATTGCCATGCCATCGCAATTATTTTACAATGTGCAGATACCTTGTTGTCTGTGGTTCTTGACAAAGAAGAAGGCACAACCGGGCAAAACGCTTTTTATAGATGCCCGTAACATGGGTTATATGAAAGACCGTACGCACCGTGAACTTTCTTGTGGAGAAGAAACAGAAGACCATGGCAATGATATTGCACGCATAGCAGATACCTTTGAACAGTTTCGTGCCGGGACGCTTGAAACTGAAAAAGGTTTTTCTGCTATTGCCACTATTCAAGATATAGAAAAGCAAGACTTTATTCTTACTCCCGGACGTTATGTCGGTATTGCTGAAGTGGAGGAAGACGGAGAACCTTTCCAAGAAAAGATGGAACGCCTTACTTCCGAACTTTCGGATTTGTTTGCCCAATCACATACGCTTGAAGATGAAATTCGTAAACGGTTGGCAAGTATCGGTTTTACCGTCAAATGAAACGACTTCTACTCTTCGTTAGATTCACATTAATAACGAGGATATGAAAGAAAAATTAATTCAGGAAATCAGCACCGCAATGGCAGAAGTATTAAGTTTTGAACAAGTAGCTCACCTTAATAGTGTGTTGCTTCAAGTTGTAAGCAAATACACTATTACAGAGGATGGCGAGACCCTGCACGAAAATGCAGCGTCTAACGACCGTTTGCTTGATATATTTCTGTCGGCAAAACAAGTGGAGGGTTGCACTACTCCGACAATCAAATACTACGGTTCTACCATTCGGCAACTATTCAAAAAGATGCCTAAGAAGATAACCGACTACACGACAGAAGACATCAGAGCCTACCTCGCTGTATTCCAAAGAAAGAACAAATCAAGCAAAGTGACCATTGATAATATCCGTCGGATATTTTCGTCATTCTTCGCTTGGCTTGAAGAAGAAGACTATATTGTCAAAAGTCCTGTCCGCAGGATACACAAGGTAAAAACTGGGACACAGGTGAAAGAGGTGTTGAGTGATGAGAATATCGAACAGCTACGGGATAGTTGTACCAAAATTCGCGACCTTGCCATTATTGATTTGTTGGCTTCTACGGGTATGCGTGTGGGTGAACTGGTGAAGCTCAATCGTGAAGACATCAATTTTTCCGAGCGCGAATGTATTGTTTTCGGCAAAGGCAACAAGGAACGTATTGTTTACTTCAACGCCCGTGCAAAAATTCATTTGCAACAATATTTGACTTCTCGTAAAGACCGGAACAAAGCACTTTTTGTTTCGTTGGCAAAACCGCATAAACGGCTTGAGATTTCGGGCGTGGAAACCCGTTTGCGCAAAATCGGTCGTTTGGCAAAAATCGTACGTGTTCACCCTCATAAGTTCCGCCGTACCTTGGCTACTATGGCTATAGACAAAGGTATGCCTGTGGAGCAAGTGCAACGCTTGCTTGGTCATGTCAAGATTGACACCACCATGCACTATGCGATGGTTAATCAAAATAATGTCAAACTCTCTCACCGTAAATTTATAAATTAGCATGTGGTATTGTTCGACATATGGTAGAAGCACATCTTTTTTCCAAAATAGACACGGAAATGATAATTTAGAGCAGCAGGCACAGGCGTTGTTCAAGGCTTGGTTTGTGGATTTCGAGCCGTTCAGGGACGGTGAATTTGTCAATTCTGTATTGGGGAGTACTCCTAAAGAGCTACCAATAACATATATTGAAAATATACCTCATAATATAGAAAGCGGGAAAAGACCGAAAGGTGGAGCTACATTGATAGGCGTTCCGAGCATTGGAGCAGAAAACATTAAGGGGCTGGGATATTATGATTACTCTAAGACAAAATATATCCCCGAAGAATATGCTCAAACGATAAAAAAAGGAAAAATTAATGGATATGAACTATTGATTTACAAAGACGGGGGCAAGCCGGGGTATTTTATTCCAAATTTCACTATTTTTGGAGAAGGATTCCCTTTCAATGAAATGTATATCAATGAACACGTTTTTCTTTTGGACTTAATGGACTGTGGCTATAATGTGTTTGCTTATTTTTATATGCAAACACCATACATTATGAACCAATTAAATTCAATTGGAGGTAAGGCTGCGATTCCCGGAATTAATACTAAAGATGTTGAATGTTTGCCCATATACTCAAATGAAAGCCCTTATGTGAAAAAGTTTGGCGAAATAGTTCTACCTTTCATCAAAACGATACTTTCTAACAGCCTTGAAAATGCAAAACAGGCAAAAGTGCGTGACACACTTTTACCAAAGCTAATGTCAGGTGAGTTGAAAATTAATGAAATAGAAACCGAAAAATAATTATGGATAAATCAATCGGCATATTAGATAAGGATTACTCTTTATGGGTTGATGAGCTTGTAAAGCGTTATCGTGGTAGCCAAATCAAGGCAGCAATAAAGGTGAATAAAGAACTGCTGCGCTATTATTGGGAGCTTGGTAAAGATATTGAGGAGAAACAAGCAGATAACAAGTATGGCAGTAAGTTTTACGCTACATTAAGCCGTGACTTGCGTCATGAAATGCCTGATGTTGAAGGACTGTCCGAAACTTCAATTCGATACGCAAAGCGATTTTATACCCTTTATAACCAACAGGTTGCAATTCTTCCACAAGTTGTGGAAGAATCTGAAAAGGAAAATCTTCCACAACTTGTGGAAAGATTATACTCCGATTTGTTTTCAATACCTTGGGGGCATCACCGCTATATCATAGACAAATGTTCCAATGATTCAAGTAAGGCTTTGTTCTATGTACGCCAAACATTGGAAAATGGTTGGAGTAGAGATATATTGCTGAATATGTTGGGTACAAATCTGTATGAGCGAAGTGGTAAGGCTCTGACAAATTTTAAGAATACACTTCCAGATGTGGATAGCGATTTGGCACAGGAATTAACACGCGACCCCTACGATTTCTCTTTCACTGGTTTGCGTGGGAAATACAATGAACGCAAACTGAAAGATACACTGCTGACCAATATCACTAATTTTTTGTTGGAACTTGGTACCGGATTCGCCTATGTAGGCAAAGAGTATCGCTTGCAAATAGCTGAGAAGGAAAAATTTATAGACCTGCTTTTCTATAATCTCAGATTATCTTGCTATGTCGTAGTTGAAGTAAAAATCGGAGAATTCGATTTTGCTGACGCAGGTCAGTTGGGTGGTTACGTTGTCGCTTGTAATCATCTACTTCGCAAAGAGGGACGAGACAATCCCACAATCGGATTGCTTATTTGTAAGCAGAAGAACAACACATTGGCTCAATATGCGCTGGAATCAAGCAGCCAGCCTCTCGGAATATCCGAATATGAGCTTGAAAAGCTCTATCCTGAAAAGGTTGAAGGTACAATGCCATCAATCAAAGAGATAGAAGATAAATTGGATGGTCAAACTAACTGCTAAATTCTCATTTATGGAGCTAAAGAAAATACACATATCAGATATTGGCAAAGTTGTTACTGGGAAAACTCCCAGAACATCTATTGTTGAAAACTATGGCGGTGATATTCCTTTTCTTACCCCATCAGATGACTTATCTTATAAGTCCGTTCCTAAAACAGGTAAGACCCTTACAGAACAAGGATTGAACGAAGTGAAAAATTGTTTGCTCCCTCCGCACTCTGTGTGCGTAAGTTGTATTGGTACTGATTTGGGTAAGGTCGTAATGACATCAGAACCAACTATAACCAACCAACAGTTTAATTCTATTATCCCCAATCGGCGGTTTGATGCTGATTTTGTGTATTATCTCATGACATTGGTCGGTAAGGAATTGAATTATCTTAGTAAAACTTCCACTGCCGTACCTATTATAAATAAAAGTTCATTCTCCAACTATGAGGTTGAAGTACCAGATTTGGAAACGCAAGAAAAGATAGCTTCAATTCTTTCTTCACTTGATAGCAAAATCGAGTTGAACCGCCGTATAAATGATAATTTAGAGCAGCAGGCACAAGCGTTGTTCAAGTCGTGGTTCGTGGATAATTCCAATCCTAATTGGGAAGAAACGTCATTGTCGGAAGTGGCTTCTTTCGTTGGTGGATATTCATATACAGGCGAAGAATTGACCGATTGCTCAAATATAGCCATGGCAACCATAAAAAACTTTGGGCGAAATGGAGGCTTTAAAGCTGATGGTTTTAAGGAAATTAATCCTTCTGCGAAACTTAAAGAATGCCATTATGCTAATTTATTCGATATTTTAGTTGCGCATACCGACCTTACCCAAAATGCAGATGTGATCGGTAATGCTGAATTATTGCTTACTTACGGTAAATATAATAGCATTATTTTCTCAATGGACTTGGTAAAAGTCCTACCCAAAGAAACATTCCCGTATAGGTTTTTACTTGCAGCAATGCTTAAAAACAAGCTATTTAAGGGGCATAGCCTTGGGTATGTAAACGGAACGACTGTACTTCATCTTAGCAAGAAAGCATTACCTGATTTTGAGATAAGAAAACCATCCGATAGTGAATCCAAAATGATGGATGAGGTACTTGCCTCTTATTATAAACGGATGGCAGAGTTACTACAAGAAAATGACAGGCTTATTAGCCTTCGCGATACACTTATCCCGAAATTAATGTCGGGGAAACTGAAAATTAATGATTTAAACTGCTAAATTCTCATTTATGGAAGAATATAAATTATCAGATATTGCAGAGGTACGGACTGGTCCTTTTGGCAGTCAATTACATAATGAAGACTATGTTTCGACTGGAACTCCTATAGTAACAGTTGAGCACTTAGGGAATAGGCGATTTTCAAAACAAAATCTGCCATTGGTCTCTGATGATGATAAAAAGAGGCTTTCTAAATATTTGCTACAAGAGGGGGATATAGTATTTAGTCGCGTTGGCTCTGTAGATAGATGCTCATATGTAACTTCGGCTGAAAATGATTGGCTTTTTTCTGGTAGATGCTTGCGCGTTAGATGTGGCAATAATTGCCATCCATTATTTTTATATTACTATTTCTGCAAAGAGTCTGTTAAGCAATATATTAAGAGTATAGCAGTTGGTGCAACAATGCCTTCTATTAACACAAAGCTAATGGCTGAAATACCTATTTTATTGCCAAAACTTGAAGAGCAGAGATGTATTGCTGATATTCTTTCCTCCTTCGATGATAAAATTGAACTGAACCGCCGTATAAATGATAATTTAATTCCAATCTATTATGCCTAATACGTTCCATTTTACAGAAGATTCATATGAGCAATCAATAATCTCATTGTTCAAGGGAATGGGCTATGAATATCATTATGGTCCGGAACTTGAAGCCGAAACAGGTCGGGAACTTACTGATGCAACCATACCGGGAGTATTGCGTAAGGCAATGTTGGTCATCAATGGAACAGACAAAGCCGCAGCCGTAGATGAAGCCATCCGTCAAATACGCGAACAATTCAGTTTACCTTTGGTTGGTGCGAATATTACTCTTACCGATTGGATACAAAACGGTTTGGATGTGACTTTTAAGACTGCTCAAGGCACATTACGCAGCGACCATATCAAGATAATCGAAACGAACCCTGACCATATAGACAATAACTCTTTTGTTGTAGCTAATCAATGGACTGTAGTAAATGGCAAATCTACCAAACGTGCTGACATCGTGGTATTCATCAACGGTTTGCCTATCTCCGTCTTTGAATTGAAGTCTCCTTCTCGTGAAGTTACTAATTCGGAGGAAGCCCACCAACAGTTGCAAAACTATATGCGTATTGTTCCACAGCTCTTTACTGTTTGTCAAATGCTCGTAATAAGTGATATGGCAGACACTCGGGTGGGTACGATTACTGCACCACTCGACCGATATATGGAGTGGAAAACCACAGACGGAAGTTATGAAAGCACGGCATTTGCCGATTTTGAAACTTTCTTCAATGGTATCTTTGTCAAACATCGTTTCATTGATATTATTGCTGATTTTACTCTCACGATGGGAGTGGATAAAAAAGCCCGTATTCTTGCAGGCTATCATCAATATTTTGCTGTAAAGAAAGCTCTCGAATGTACCAAGCAAGCCCTGCAACGTAAAGACGGAAAAATCGGTGTATTTTGGCATACACAGGGCTCAGGTAAAAGTCTTTCGATGGTGTTCTATGCCCACCAGCTTTTAAAGAATCTGTTGAGTGCAACCCTGCTTGTACTAACTGACCGTCTTGACTTGAATGATCAACTGCACAGTACCTTTGCAGCTTGCAGCGATTATTTACGTCAAAAGCCTGTCAAGGCTACCGATGGAGAACATTTATATGAATTGCTTGAAAAGCGTAAAAGTCACGGTATTATCTTTGCCAATATCCAGAAATTCAAAGACCGTGAAAAATTAATCACCAACCGTTCTGATGTGATTGTGATTAGTGATGAAGCCCACCGTACACAATCAAACACCAAAACAAAAATAGATACTGAAACAGGAGAGTTGAAACTCGGTTTTGCAGCTATTGTGCGTAAACTTTTGCCTCATGCCGCATTTATCGGCTTTACGGGTACTCCCATCGAACAAGACGATAACGATACAAGGGAGGTTTTCGGCAACTATATCGACATTTACGATATGACCCAAGCTGTGGAAGATGGGGCAACTGTTCCTGTCTATTATGAAAGCCGCCTGCTGAAATTGGATTTGGATGATGACACACTCAGATTGCTTGACAGCGAGTATGACAAACTTGCTGAAGAGGGGGCGGAGGAGCAGGACATTAAACGCTCCAAGGATGAAAATGCACGGCTTCATGCCCTGCTTTCAGCCCCGCAGACTATTGACACATTATGCAAGGACATCATAGACCATTACGAGAATAACCGTGCCGACCTGCTTACAGGAAAAGCCATGATTGTAGCGATTGACCGAGCCACCGGGATAGACATCTATAAAAAACTGATAGAACTTCGTCCACAGTGGAAAGAGATTATCGCTGTGGTTATGACGCAAGGAAACCAAGACCCCGTAGAATGGAACGATATTATCGGCTCGGGCGCAAGGAAGGAGGAGCTGGCTCGCCAGTTTAAGGATAACAACTCATCCCTGAAAATCGCTATTGTCGTGGATATGTGGCTCACGGGATTTGATGTGCCCTCGCTTGCAACAATGTATGTTTACAAGCCGATGAAAGGACATAATCTGATGCAGGCTATCGCTCGGGTAAACCGTGTATTTCCTGAAAAAAGCGGCGGTTTGGTGGTGGATTATATCGGTATTGCCAAAGCTCTGAAAAAAGCCATGCACGATTATACAGGACGCGACAAAAAACGCTTCGGAGACCCAAATATCAAGACAACCGCTTATCAGCAGTTTGTTTCAGCTTTAAAGCGATGTCGGGAATGTCTGAACGGCTATGATTATTCTGCTTTTTCTGATTGTTCAAATCTGCAACGAGCCAACCTCATTAGAGGTGGTGTAAATGTGTTACTTGATAAGAATAATCTTGTCCCATCAGAACCTGCTGCTCAAGATAAAGTTTCTTCTGAAGCTCAAAAAGTCTTTATGGAAGAAAGCAAGCGTTTGTCGCAAGCGGCTTCACTTTGTCGCAGTTTGCTGACTCCTGCTGAGCGTTTTGAAGAGGCATATTTTGAAGCTGTAAGGACATTACTGTCACGTCTTTCCGGGAATAAGCAGATTACTCGAAAAATCATAGATGAGCGTATTACGCAGTTGCTCAAAGTCGCAATCAAAGCAGATGGCGTGGTGGAAATACTCAATACCAAAGGCTCTGAATTTTCTCTTTTTGATGAGAATTTCCTGAAAGAAATTGCCGAGATGAAAGAGAAAAACTTTGCACTCGAACTGCTCAAACGCTTGCTTGAAGAGCATATAAAAAAGCACGCTAAAAAGAGAATGGTTGAAGCCGAGAAATTCAGCGAAATGCTCGATGCCCGTCTTGCCGAATATTTGCGTGGATTGATTTCCAACGAGGAAGTTATCAAGGAACTGCTTAAAATGGCACAAGAGTTGAAAGCTAATGCAGAACAAGCGTCTGAATTGGGGCTGACCGAAGAAGAACAAGCTTTTTATGATGCCTTGACAAAACCGCAAGCTGTACGGGATTTCTATGAAAACGACCAACTTGTTGCTATGGCAAAGGAATTGACTGAAGCCTTACGCAGTAGTAAAACCATTGATTGGCGACAGAAAGAATCAGCTCGTGCCAAGATGCGCTCTCTGGTAAAACGATTGCTCAAAAAGTACAAGTACCCGCCTGAAGAACAAGAAGCAGCCCTCGAAACCGTTATCCGTCAATGCGAACTTTATGCGGATTCAGATGACGAAAGTTAGCGTAAAATAGAACAAGATAGCCTAATGGAATCCTAAAACTCTATTAGGCTATTCTTATTGCAAAAAGTTATTATACAAATTAAGAGAATTATCTTCTCATAGAAAAACCTCTTTTCTGCTGTTGGTCATAATGTCCCTCTACCACATTATCTACTTCCCGTCTGGCTTTGATTTGCTCCCGATTGTCAAACCCGCCCTTTTGCTTGGCTGTGAAATACAGGAAATCACCTGCCGCCCGATGTGATTGCCTGTCCTCCCCAAACAGGTTAAGGGCACTTTTGATGTCCGACACCTGTTCCGTATCAAAACGGGGCTTGTAATAATCACGGGCAAAATGAACAATACAGTGAACAGCCTTGCGGAAGATGTCGTTTGTTTTTAGCAGCAGGAAACTGAGGCAGCCGATGATATGGCTTTGCCATGCAATCCGGTTTTTAAGCCTTGTGGTTTCCTGTGCATGTTCTGCTTCCTTGCGGCTCAACTCTGATTGATGCCTACTTTCCAGTTTCATCAGTTCCCGGTGGTGGTCACTCTGTATGGTCTGGATTTTATCCTGTAACCGCTCAATGGTTTCCTCGTGCGTGGAAATTTCGCTGCGCAAATCCTCTATTTCATTTTTCAGGGCTTTCGATTTCCCGGTAGCCCAGCCGACAGCGGCGTTCAGAAGCTCGCTTCCTTTTTCCTTGTTCAGTCTGGAGCGTTTCTCGCTGATAGCCCTGTCAAGGTCTTCACTCTGCCGTTCCTTTTCATTTGCCTTTTCGATAAGGGCGTTGGTAATGCTTTCCGTTTCCTGCATCTTTTTGTTCGCCATTTCCAGCTGATGTTCCCGGTATTGCCTCGTGGCATCAAGCCGCTTCATTTCCTCCTTCTGCTTCCCAATGATAAAGTCGTTACGTTCCTGATGTTCCTTGCCTGTAACAGCCTTTGACTGCCCACGCTCCATCAGGAGTATGTCGGATGCCAGATTCTGCATTTCTGTCATATCCTCGTCATTGAGCTTGCGGCTCTTGCCTGTGTCATGGTTCATCCAGTCAAAAACGATATGGGCATGGTAATTCGTCTTGAACCATCTTTCGCCGACTTTGAAACTCTCCCTGTCTTCCGCTTCCGGCTGACCGTTCAGCCAGTGTCCCTCGTCCTTGTGCAGGAAGATCTGGAGAGGAGTGATGCCCCAGCGTCTCTGGCACTCCTCGCCAAACTTGCACACATCTGCCAGTGTCGTGTCCGGTCTGATGAGCAACACGCCCTCACGGATTGGCGAGCATCCAGCCACCTTGGTGATTTTCCCGTTCTTGCCTTTTCGTTCACGTTCCTTCTCCTGCATCGCACGTCCTGTCTTTTCCTTGACCATCCGCTTGATGTAGTCATAGTGCGCCTGCAGGTCGGGATTGCCGAAGCCCGGGTTTATCCACTGCTCGTTACCGGCAGTCAGTTCGGGTACGATGTAGATTTGAGACTTGCCGATATTGCGCATATATTCGGCAGTTCTCCGGTTATGAGCCCCACTTGATGTGACTCTGCAGGGCTTGATATGTATGCTTGATTTTGTTGCCATATTCTTAAATTTTGATTCTGGTTGTCTGACTAAAGTTGTTAGCTGATGTCCGCTCATAACCGCACAGGGTTCTTAGGGGTGTAACCCATAAGCGGAGATTGCAAAGAGAGGGTCACTCTTTGCTCGGGGTTCTCAGGGGTGAAACGCCCTGAGTGGGTCATTAGGGCAAAGCCCTAATCCCCTCGGGAGAGCCCACAACTACGAAAGCGGAGCGTGTAGTTATAGTGGGCTATATCAAGGGCAAGCCCTTGTCTGTCCGCTACAGCCTACGGCTTCCGCTCTCCTCCATTAAGGAGGGTTTTCATCGCCACTGCCGATTGGGGATGTACTGACCAGTACAAGGTCGAAATCATCTATCAGCTTTTGCAGGACGGGGTTCTTCTCTATCATCCGCCGGAGGACTTTTTCCGCCTCTACAAGATGATTGGCTGTACACATTATTTTACTTTCTCGTATCTGGAAGACAATCCAGTCGGCTATGTCGATATGGGCTGCCTTCTGTTCCGGTGTGGCGTTCTTCTCTATGATGTCAGACACGACAACCTTGCAATAGGTCATGTCCCTGGCATGCTGTTTCCACTCCGAATATCCGTCCGCATCGGGAAAGAGAAGCACGGTTCGTCCGCTCAGCACACGGAGCTTTTCCTCTCTCAACTGGCTTTTGCCGCCTGTCGCCAGCCATACATAACCGGGAAAGAGGGCAGAGCCGATAACGGCACTCTTTTCGGATTCCACCAAGACCGCTACCTTGTCGGGATAGACATTCAGCAGGTGTTCCCCGAACAGGCATTGGGAAAGTTGCCAATCCTCCGGCAGTACCCGTTGCCTTTTCAGTATGCTATGTATCCAGTCCACTGCCGACACCTCTCCTCCCTTGATACGGTGTCCGTCCTCTGGATTGTACTGCATCACCTTGCCCGTGCGTACCCTGTTTGTGCGGTCTATCTGCCAGAAGATGACAGCCCCGTCACGGGTTGCTCCAAGACGGTACTCTTCCAGCAACCGCTTCAACACTTCCTTTGCCTTGCTGCCGTAATAGGAATCAAGGAGCGAGGAAATGAAGCGGAAGAAGTTGCTGTGCACGCTTTGCGACCTCTCCACATACTTTGGCGGTATGTAGCCTATGCTTGCTTTTGGTGATGTCTGTCCGAGCTTCCGTTCTGACCTTTGCCTGTCAAAAGAGAACCCCTTGTCGGTACGGCATTCGGGGTGGTCGTGGAAATACTCCTTGGGAGTATAATGATACCCGCAACTGCTCTCATGGTTGCACCTGCCGACAGACGGATGCAGGGGCATACCGCTTTCATCCACATAGCATGTGAAAGAACACTTGTCCCCGCAATTCGGGCAGGTATGCCGTGTTGCCGTTCCTTTATATTTCTGTAACGAATAGTTGCTCATGGCTTGTCTTTGTTTTTGAGTTTTTCGACTGTTGTCCCGCTGTCCCATTGTCCCGTCCCTGTAAGGCTTGGGACAGTGGGACACTTGGGACACCCCGGGACATCAGGCTTCTGCCTGTATCATCCCTTGTACCGTAAATGAGGCGGTTATCCTTTATACAGCTATGTGCCGGCTGCTTTTTCATGCCTTATCCTCCTCTTTCCCATGTCCCGCAAACAGCTCTGTCTGCTTTGCTTTTCTTACTGTCCCACTTGTCCCATGCTGTCCCACCTGTCCCATTGTCCCACTTCCAGTCTGTTGGGACAGCGGGACACTTGGGACGGCTGCATTCCTGTCCTCCTTGCTGCGCTGGATTATCCGGCTGACGGTGGACTTGCCGCAGTTCACCTGTGAGGCTATCTCCCTGACGGACTTGCCGGACTGGGACAGTTGCAAAATCTGGCAATCCCTCTGGCTGGATTCGTTATCACCCAGTTTCTTCAGGTGTTCCTTTTCCGCTGAATAGCCCCTAAACACAAATTGTAGGAAAGCGTCCACCTTCTCAATCTCGTAGATGATTACATTGTCCGCATCGTGGGAGAATGTCCCGTAACGGACTTTGAGCTGCTTTACATAGCGAAGCCCTCCGTCCTGCGCACTCTTCCCGATGGCGGACACGCTGTCAAAGAAATTGTAGAGCCGTTTGCTTCCGGCAAGGTCATTGGAAGTGATGGGACAGTCCAAAGAGCGTTTGGGTGTATGTGCCAGAACAAGGACGGACAATCCGTATCTCTTTTTGAGGTTGTTGAGCTGTATCATCAGCCGTCCCGCCGCATCGCCTTTCTCCATAGCGCAACACAGGTAGGTAAGATTGTCGACAATGAAAATCTTACACCCGGTTTGCAGAGCCATCTGCTCTATGCCTCCCATGATGGCTTCCTCGAAATCGGCTTCCAGCAACGAATTGCAGTCAAGCG
>ERZ835109.842-NODE-842-length-31287-cov-33.112097_pt1 | contig 31287 bp, 20 predicted proteins | sample MGYA00519946_ERZ835109 | MGnify/ENA primary metagenome ERZ835109 (study PRJEB31850, sample SAMEA3708771) | human gut metagenome | biome: human gut; feature: human-associated habitat; material: faeces | place: China | collected 2014 ...
ACTTTCCTTTAGAAAATCCACAGTTGTAGCTAGCATCCGAGTCCGGGGCGGGCAGCCCTTTCTGCGTGGATTTTAGAACAACTATTTCACTAACTTTCAAGTTAGTAAGACAAGTATATTACCGCTAGGAAAGTGTTTTTAGAAATCCAAGCAGTATTTTTATGGAAGAATCCATGAAAACGCTCTAAAAATTACTGCTTCGGCATAGGATGCTTCCATTCCGGCAGTAATTATCAGTCACTGCAAAAGAAAACCACTTCAAATTAACTGCTTCTACAGCACAAAATGAATTTCAGGCGGTAAAGACTGGAACATCAAAGCAAAAAAAACAAAATCCAAAAAAGCCCAAAATACCAAAAACAAAAAAATACCACCCGGGAAGACAATGATATGCCCGCTGTCTATTTGACAGGAGCATATCATTGGCATCCGGGTGGCAGAAGTATGCGATCAACGATTCTATTTATTATTCCTGTGAAGCGTAACCCTTGGAATAGTAGTTCAGGAAGTACTCAAAACGTTTGGCGATGAGCTTTCGTCCTTTTACGTTCAGATGCAGGTTATCGGTCAGGTATTCCTTGGCATTATCTTCTGTGATGCTTCCGTACAGGTTATCCATGAAGGAAACACTGTGAAGGTTGGAGGAATAACATTCTTTGATCACATAAGTGGATAAAACATCACGACCATTATAAATATAGATATCGGAACTTACATAATTGCCATCCTCATCTATTGCATATGCGTAAGTAGGGGACATTACAATAATACGGATCTGCGGATACAGACGCTGCAGGACTTCGAGGCTTGCCTCCAGATTGCCGGTGAACTGCGTAGGATCCGTAGGATTGTCATCATTATACATAGCATTTCCCATCAGATAATCGGTGGCATCATACATGATCGCCACGGTATCAATGGTGTTGAAATCCAAAGTTTTCAGAGTGTTTACGACTTCTTCCGCTTCGGGTGGAGTCTTGTCACCCAAAGCTTCTGCAGCATCATTGTAATAGCCGTCCAGGGGAACTCCGGCAGCCAGATTCACCAGCCAATACAGACAGTAAGCATCCATAGGGGCAAGGGTGGAATCAAAATTGGTGTGTTGCGCGGCCATATAACTTCCGCTGATGGAACAGTTGTATACGGTAGCACCGGTCTCCTTGGCAATCAGGCTGGCCAGATTGTCGGAAGAACCGCGGTCATCGGCAAAGGGTGCATTTCCGAACACGACAATATTAGAAGCATCGTTTACTATCATTTTACCATTTTCATCGGTCAGAGGGAGAATAGAATCCCAGCTGTCATCATAGGATCCCTGTCCGTCCTTGAAAATATCCGACTGGCTTACCCGCTGTCCCCAATGCGTAATGCGATAACCCAGCAGACCTACCACTACAAGCAATACCAGGGCAAAAAGGACATGAAGATTCAGAAAACGCCGGATACCCTTAGGAGCGGGATGTTCCTCTTCCTCCTCTTCCCGGTCATTTTCTTCATATTCATCATCCGGATTCCCCTCGAAATCATCGGAAATATCGGATTTCCCAAAATCTGTGTCTTGCACAGTTTCATTTTCCAGGTCTATAATCTCAATATCAGGCATGTCATTCACGTGTTCGTCTCGTTTCATTCCATCTCTCCGTTTCAAGTATCTGTTTTTAAGTGGTAAAAAGAGTTATTCTGATTTTACTATTATACGGAAAGAAAGTCCACAATATTAGAAAGATTTAAGAAATTCTGAAGAAATGGACGAACAGCTTGAAGCGGCGGAAATAGAATGTTATAATGTTACGGAATTGTTACACTGAAGTACATTGAAGAATTATGAGCAGAAGGGATAGATAAAATGAAAAAATTATTTAACCATACAAAACGTCCGGACCGTAACTGGGAAGAAGACGTACAGGATGGTTACGATTGGGATGAAGAGCAGGACGGCGAAGAGTACTATGCCGACGACGAGGAGTACACCGGAGAGCAGGACGGCGAAGAGTACTATGCCGACGACGAGGAGTACACCGGAGAGCAGGACGGCGGAGAGTACTACGCCGACGATGAGGAGTACACCGGAGAAGAGGACGGCGAAGAGTACTATGCCGACGATGAGGAGTACACCGGAGAAGAGGACGGCGGAGAGTACTATGCCGACGACGAGGAGTATATCGGAGAAGAGGACGGCGGAGAGTACTATGCCGACGATGAGGAGTACACCGGAGACGAGGATGGCGAAGAGTACTATGCCGACGACGAGGAGTATATCGGAGACCAGGACAGCGAAGAATATTACGCCGACGATGAAGAGTACTATGCCGACGATGATATGGCACCTGCTCGTGGCGGTAAACGGAAAAAGAGTAAAAAGCAGGGTGGCAATAAAATAGCTGCTATCTGGACCAAATTCCTGAACATGAGCACCATGGACCGCATTATGACGGCAACCGGTGTGGCAGTGCTGATCTTGGCCATTGTGACAGGCAGTGTATATGCCAGCGCACGTATGGTGGATCATCAGGTATCGGAGTTCGTCAGTGTGGGCAGCCAACTGGACGGCATCCAGATGATCGGTGAGCAGGGTATGCTGGCAGTGGCAGATGCAAAGCTTGCAAAGATCGCAGCAGCCAATGCAGTCGATGATGAGAATGAGGAACAAAAAGAATATGATGAGGCCGAGTATACCAACGGTGGTACCGTTGAACTGGAACTGGTCTCCGTGCAGAAGGATCTAAAGATCAAATTTACCAATAAAAAGAGCGGTAAACTGATCTCCAATGTACCTTTCAGCGTGACGATCACGGATCCCAAAGGTAAATCTGATACCTGGACCGATGATGACATGGACGGTATTATCTACAAGAAGGGCATTACCCCCGGCAACTATACGGTAGCGGTAAATACCCTGACCGATGAAAAATATAAGGATTACACACTGCCTACCGGTACCCAGAAGGTAGAAGTCAGAAAGGATATCGCTTATAAAAAGGTCGATGTGGCAAACGAGATCAAGAAGGAATCCGAGGTCAATGCGGCAAAAGAGGACACCATGAAAAATGATACTGTGGTGGAGTCTATTCTGGAAGATACCGTGCAGTGGGTAGAAAGTAAGAAATTACCTCCTACTTATAGAGAGGTAACAAAGGATACCGTGGTAAATCCGGAAAAACAGACGGCTTACAGCGGAAGATTCCTGCGCATAGCAAATGAACAGATAAGTATCAAGGTAGGAGAGACCAAGCAGCTGAATCCGCCGGCAGGAGCCACGGTTGTTAGCTGGAGCAGCGATAATGCGGCGGTGGCCAGTGTAAATAATGGTGTGGTTACCGGCGTGAAGGCAGGTGGACCTGTAACGATCACTTGTACGTATACGGAGGCTGGCAGTGCTACGCCGACTCCTACACCTACGCCGACGCCTACACCTACGTCGACACCTACACCTACTCCGACACCGACGCCGACTCCCACAACACCGGGGACGGGAGAAACGACTACTCCTACACCTACGCCGACTCCCACAATACCGGATTCGGGTACATCTTCAGGAGGAACAGGGGAGGATGGTAGCTCCTCAGGTGAGTCGCAGTCCGTGGGAGGCAGCAGCCTTCCTACAGCATATGCACAGGTAGGAAGCACACAGAAGACCTGTACCTGGGAAGTTACTGTTACGGAAGTCCAAAAGCCGACCGCTGTTTTGGAACCGGCATCCCTGAACGTAGAAGCAGGAAAAGAAGCAACAGCACAGGTTAAAGTTACAAATTTCACAGGTGCAACTTATAAGATTACTGCAAACTCCAATGATAAAGCAGCCACTGCGGCGGTAGATGCAAACGGTAAGATCACAGTGAAAGGTGTAGCAGCCGGTGATGCGAAGATCACAGTCACCGTAACGATGGGAACTGAGATTAAGACACTGGAACTGGCAGTGAAGGTCACGGGTGGAATCAAGATCACTTTGGATAAGACAGCTGTAACCGTTTATCCGAAATCTACGGCTGCTGTAACAGCCTCTGTCAGCGGAAGCGGAACCATAACGGCAGATTCCGGAGATAAGAATATTGCCACGGTAGCTGTAAGTGGCAAAACGATCACCGTTACCGGTGTGAAAAAAGGAACCACAACCATCACTGTCACATATAAGGAGGGCAGCGCGGAAGCAAAAGCCACCTTTACAGTTACGGTAGCGGGCGATGTGAATCCCAGAGAGGATACAAAAACACCGTTAAAGGATACCAGCGGCAGACAGCTGTATGTATCCATCGGTGACAACCAATACCGGGCAGCAGCTTATGCGGATTATTACACTGCCACAAAGTTTTTCCTCATGGAGGAGGCCAGATATACCGGCTGGCAGACGTTAGACGGTAAGGTATATTTCTTCAAGGCAGACGGCAGCAAGGTGACCGGTGAGCAGGTCATCCAGGGTGCAAAATATAACTTCGCAAGTGACGGTTCCCTGGTAGTGGGATCAGGTACTATGGGCATTGATGTGTCCAAGTGGAACGGCAGCATTGACTGGAATGCGGTTAAGAATTCCGGAGTGAATTATGTGATCATTCGTGTGGGATACCGTGGATCATCTCAGGGAGCATTGATCGAGGATCCCAAGTTCAAGACCAATATCAAGGGAGCTACGGCAGCTGGTCTTAAGGTAGGTGTATACTTCTTCACACAGGCAGTGGATGAGGTAGAAGCAGTACAGGAAGCATCCATGGTACTGGACCGCATCAGCGGATATAAGATTTCTTATCCGGTATTCCTGGATGTGGAAGGCAGCGGCGGAAGAGGCGATGCCATCGATTCCGCTACCAGAACCGCAGTCTGCAAGGCATTCTGCAACACGATCAAGAATGCGGGATATACTCCCGGTGTCTATGCCAACAAGACATGGCTGACATCCAAGATGGATGCAGGTGCTCTGAGCGGTTACAAGATCTGGCTGGCACAGTATGCCAAGACCCCGACCTATACCGGCAGATATGATCTGTGGCAGTACAGATCCGACGGAAAAGTCAGCGGTATCAGCGGCAAAGTCGATTTAAATATCAGCTACCTGGGATATTAAGATTTGCAATAAAGCCCAGACCGACTGCTTGCAGGCAGGTCTGGTGCTTTATTAGCAAATCAAACACACATGAGCAAGTAGGACGATAGTCCGGAATGCGAATGTGTGTTACGGATTCGAGAGCACGAAGTGCGGAGAAGCCGTGTTGATATTTACAATGAACAGTCAGTGAGACTGCTCGCAGGCAGGACGATAGCCCGTGTTGCTATCCACCCCATTTTATGGTAGAATATCACTATCTATAGCATAATGCGCACACCTGCGCAGAACGGAGAGAAAATGAGAACTTATCTGGTAACAGGCGGTGCCGGTTTTATCGGTTCCAACTACATTCATTACATGTTCAAAAAATACGATAACGAGATCCGTATCATTAATGTGGATGCCCTGACCTATGCGGGAAACCTGGAGAATCTCAAGGATGTGGAGAAGCGTGACAATTACACTTTCGTGAAGGCAAATATCTGCGACAAGGAAGCCATCGGCAAAATTTTCGCGGAGAACGATATTGACCGCGTGGTACATTTCGCAGCCGAAAGCCATGTAGACAGAAGTATCCGTAACCCGGAGATCTTCGTACAGACCAACGTGCTGGGTACCGCAGTGATGTTAAACTGTGCCAAGGCAGCCTGGGAGCTTCCAGACGGCAGCTTCAAGGCTGGCAAAAAGTTCCTGCATGTATCTACGGATGAGGTCTACGGATCTCTTCCCGATGATGACAATGCTTTCTTCTATGAGACCACGCCTTACGATCCCCACAGTCCTTACTCCGCAAGTAAGGCAAGCTCGGACATGCTGGTGAAGGCATACATGGATACCTATCATTTCCCTGCCAATATCACCAACTGCTCCAACAATTACGGTCCTTTCCAGTTCCCCGAGAAGCTGATCCCTCTGATCATCAACAATGCCCTTCACGGCAAGAAGCTTCCGGTATACGGAGACGGCAAAAATGTCCGCGACTGGCTGTATGTAGAGGATCATGCGAAGGCCATCGACATGGTACAGGAGCAGGGAAGACTGTTCCAGACTTACAATATCGGCGGACACAACGAGAAGCAGAACATCGAGATCATCCATATTATCATCGAGACCTTACAGGAGATGCTTCCCGATTCCGATCCCCGCAAGGCACATATCAACAACGATCTGATCACTTACGTGGAAGACCGTAAGGGACATGACAGAAGATATGCCATCGCGCCGGATAAGATCAAGGCAGAGATCGGCTGGTATCCCGAGACCATGTTCAAGGAAGGCATCCGCAAGACCATCGCCTGGTATTTCGAGCATGAAGACTGGATGAACAATGTGACCAGTGGCGATTACCAGAAATACTACAATGAAATGTATGAAGAAAAGTAAAGAATACCTGTCAAATGGGAACGATGAACGTCGTTCCCATTCGGTGTGTTAAAAAACAAGTATTTTAAGGAGGTTTTTATGAAAGGAATTATACTGGCGGGAGGTTCCGGAACCAGACTTTATCCCCTGACAAAAGCAATATCCAAGCAGATCATGCCGGTGTACGATAAACCGATGATCTATTATCCCCTGTCAACCCTGATGCTGGCAGATATCAGAGAGGTGCTGATCATTTCCACCCCGAGAGATCTTCCGGTATTCAAAGAGTTATTGGGAGACGGCAGTCAGTTGGGCATGCGTCTCGAGTATGCGGTGCAGGATAAGCCCCGTGGACTGGCGGATGCTTTTATCATCGGAGCGGAATTCATCGGTAACGACAGAGTGGCATTGGTACTGGGAGATAATATTTTCTACGGGCAGAGCTTTTCGGCAGTGCTTCGTAAAGTAGCCGCCAGAGAAAAAGGCGCAACCATCTTCGGTTATTATGTGCGCGATCCCAGAGAATACGGCGTAGTGGAGTTCGATGAGAACGGCAAGGCACTTTCTATCGAGGAGAAGCCGGAGCATCCCAAGAGCAATTATGCAGTTCCCGGACTGTATTTCTATGATAACGATGTAGTGGAGATTGCGAAGAACGTAAAGCCCTCCGCAAGAGGTGAGATCGAGATCACCAGTATTAATAACGAGTACCTGAACAGAGGAACTCTGCAGGTAGAGACTCTGGGTCGTGGATTCGCATGGCTGGATACCGGCAATCACGATGCACTTCTGGATGCGGCAGATTTCGTGGCAGCGTTCCAGAAGAGACAGGGATTGTATATTTCCTGTATCGAGGAGATCGCTTTCAAACGTGGATTTATTGATCAAGAGCAGCTGCTGGCACTGGCAGAGCCGCTGCTGAAGACGAATTACGGTAAATATCTGGTAGAGGTAGCAAATGGACTCTAAGCTGCGGAAAATGGGGATCCTGGCCTCCATGGCGGTGATCCTGCTGGTGGCACTGGCGGTAATGTATGTGAACAGGGAACAACTGTCCCCCACATCCGGCCAGAACACGGCGGTGTCCGGAGCGCAGAATGCAGGTGACGGCGAAGCAGTGGATCCCGTGCCGGAGGGCACCGGGGAGACGGACACCGCGGAAGCGGATGGCAGGATCGGCAATGACCTGAAAGCCTTTTTAAAAGATAATACGTTTTTTGATCCGGATGTGAATCCGATCCTGGAGGCGGCGAAAGATAACAGCCACCGCCTGTCACTGGTGGCGACTTCCGTGGAAAAGGATCTGCGTATCCAGATCGTGGACAATGAAGGTGTACCGGTGACCGGAGAGAGTTTCTATGTCCGGGTGGACGGTCTGGGAGATTACAAGGATCTGGATCAGGACGGCGTGATCTACATTGCTGATCTGGATTCCGGCGATTATTATATGGAACTGTTACCCATCGAAGGATATAAAGTTCCCATCACCGAGACCAAAGTGCATGTAAAAGAAAAAGTGGAATATCTGGCCATTGATGATATTTCTCTGTTGATCAAGACAGAGGATGAAGTCGATGCGGATGCCGAGGACAGTGCTGTGGCAGGAGCTTTGGCAGATGCGGACAAGACCGAGATCCAAAAGCTGCAGACTACATCCGGCAATGCGAAGGTCGGCATCGATGTGTCCAAGTGGAACGGCACTATCGACTGGGATAAGGTGAAAAATGCCGGAGTACAGTTTGCCATCGTTCGTGCGGGCTACCGCGGTTCGGTTACGGGAAGTCTGGTGGAGGATCCTCAGTTTGTCGCCAACATGAAAGGTGCAACAGCCGCTGGGATTCCGGTGGGTGTGTACTTTTTTACCCAGGCTACAGATGAGAAAGAGGCGGTGGAAGAGGCTTCTGCCGTGCTTGAGCTGATCCGTGATTTCCAACTGACATATCCTGTATTTATTGATACGGAGGGTGCCGGAGGAAACGGCCGGGCGGACGGACTGGATGCGGAGACCAGAACCCTGGTATGTGAGGCTTTTTGCCGGACGGTAGAAAATGCCGGATATACAGCAGGCGTCTATGCCAGCCGCAACTGGTACAACAATAATCTGCAGACCGCCAGACTGGAGAACTATCATATCTGGCTTGCGGAGTACCGCAGTGTGCCGTTATATCAGGGATATTACAAGACCTGGCAGTATACCTCCAAGGGAAAAGTGGACGGTATCGAAGGCAGAGTCGATATGAATATCACCTATGAATGAAAATAAGAAAGAGTGAGGATGAAATAAATGGGCAAGATAACAGTAGAAACATGTGAAATCGAAGGATTGAAGATCATTACCCCCACGGTATTCGGTGATGCCAGAGGGTATTTCATGGAGACTTATAATTACAATGATCTTAAAGCAGCGGGAATCCCGGAAGTGTTTGTACAGGATAATCAGTCTGCTTCTAAAAAAGGAGTTCTCAGAGGACTTCATTTTCAGAAGCATTTTCCGCAGGACAAGCTGGTACGTGTGATCCGCGGAGAAGTCTATGATGTGGCTGTGGATCTGCGGGAAGGCTCCAAGACTTTCGGGCAGTGGTATGGTGTACTTTTGTCTGAGGAGAACAAGAAGCAGTTCTTTATTCCGAAAAATTTCGCGCATGGATTTCTGGTACTGTCCGATTATGCAGAGTTCTGCTACAAATGTACCGATTTTTATCATCCGGATGATGAGGGCGGTATTGCATATAACACGCCGGATATCGGTGTGGAATGGCCCATCCCCGAAGGTATGGAACTGACATTATCCGAGAAGGATACCAAGTGGGGCACTCTGGAACAGTACATGAAGGAAAAAGAGCATGAAAAAAAGTGTGAAAATCAGTAAGAAAACAGGCATTGCCCTGTTCGTGACAGCGGCAGTGATCATGGCTCTGCTCATCGTGTTCCATAAGAATCCGGGACCTGCTGTGGATCAAAGTCAGGAGCTGGCGAAAAAGATCATCTCCTGCGTTGTCATTGTGGCGGCATGTTTTGCGTTTATCCACTGGTACGATAAATTTACCGGACTGCCGGTAGAGTTATTCCAGAATAGACATCTGATCTGGAAGCTGGCGAAAAACGATTTTAAAAAGAGATATGCGGGTTCTTACCTGGGCGCGGTCTGGGCGATGGCACAGCCGGTGGTAACCGTGGCGATGTATTACATCGTCTTCGACAAGATCATGGGAAATACCAGCACACCCCTGCGGGAGGGCGTGGAAGTGCCTTTTGTACTTTTCCTGACAGCGGGACTGGTGCCTTGGTTCTACTTCAGTGAGGCACTGAACAACGGCACCAATGCACTCTTAGAGTACAACTATCTGGTGAAAAAAGTAGTATTTAAGATCAGTATCCTGCCGATCATCAGGATTATTGCGGCTACTTTTATCCATGTATTTTTCGTGTGTCTCCTGTTGATCGTAGCGGCTATTTACGGCTATTACCCCACAATCTACACTATACAGATCATTTATTACAGTTTTTGCCTGTTTATATTTGTGCTGGCACTCAGCTACACCACGTGTGCGGTAGTGGTGTTTTTCCGGGATCTGTCCCAGATCATCAGCATCGGATTGCAGATCGGCATGTGGGCCACTCCGATCTTATGGAATCTGGACGCGCTGTCTCCGGAGTGGATCATGATCCTGAAGCTGAATCCGCTGGTCTATATCGTGAATGGCTACCGCAGTGCGATCTACGAGAAAGAATGGTTTTTCCGGGATTTCTTCTCCACGATGTATTTCTGGATCGTGACGGTGGTATTGTTCGGACTGGGTGCTGTGATCTTTAAGAGACTGAAAGTGCATTTCGCAGATGTGCTATAGTACGATGGATTGTTACAATTCCGAGAGCTCAAGGAACGGGGTACTGCATTACGGAACTGTTGTGGGGGAAACAGAAAGGGTGAAAGTAATTGAAGGGTGCTCTTGAAAAGTTAAGAAAAATATTGTTATGGAAGCCGGGCGGGGTACTGCTGGCAGTGGGCTGTTGCGGACTGCTGGTGTTAGCACTGATCCCACTGTTTCGACTGACGATTTATGCGGTTCCTTATTATGACGACTATAACTTTGGAAGATTTGCCAGAGCTGCCATAGAGCAGGAGCAGTCGAAATGGGCGGCAATCTCCGGTGCACTGGATTGTTCCAGAACCCAGTGGTATGCATGGCAGGGAACGTATTCTTCTATTTTTTTCATGACACTGATGCCGGCTGTCTGGGGAGAACAGTATTATTTCTTAGGACCGGTGTTCATTCTGTTACTGCTTTTGGCGGGAAGCATGGTGTTTACCCACGTGATCCTGCGGAAAGTCTTCCGAATGGAGAAATGGAGCAGCCTGGCAATTCAGGCAGTGATCACCATAGCGGAATTTATGTTTATCTATTCCGCTCAGAGCGGCTTCTACTGGTATAACGGCGGGATCCACTATGTGGGAATGCATGGCTTCGGACTTTTGTTTTTGTCTGTGGCCATCTGCCTGGAGAGAGCAGAGGGCAGAACCGCGAAAGGTCTGTTATTCACTGCATCGGTTCTGCTTGCCATGATTACGGCGGGAAGCAATTTCGTCACGGCATTGCAGGGATTATTGTGTCTTCTGACCATCCTTCTGGTCAGCGTGGTAGTGGAACGCCGCAGGACGGGGCTGTGGCTGCTACCGTCTACACTGGTGTATATCATAGGCTTCGGCCTGAATGTGGCGGCTCCGGGAAATTCCGTACGTGCCCGCAGTTATGTGGGCTGGGGTTACGGACCGCTGGAGTCCATCGGCAGATCTTTTTTGGAAGCCGTGAAACACATTCCGGAATATACCGGACCGGTGGTTCTGATGGTGATGTTATTGTTGCTACCTATGATCTGGCAGGCAGTGAAAAGCACGGATTACCGTTTTCGTTATCCGGGGATCGTACTCGCCTTGTCCTTCTGTCTGTATGCGACCGGCTATACACCGAGCCTGTATTCCCTGGGACATGCGGGACTGTCCAGAACTCTGAATGCAGTAAAAATCACCTATCTGCTGCTTTTATTTCTGAATGAGATCTATTGGATCGGGTGGCTGCGACAGTTACTGGAGAAAAGAGCGGAGCAGACAACCGGGCAATTGACGATACAGAAGTTGACGATACGAAACGGCGCAGCAGCCTGGTGGTTTTATGTGCTGATCGGAGTGGCATGCCTTGTGATCTTCCGGGCATCATCCAATCAGGCGGGACATTATTCGTCCTATGGAGCGTATTATTATGTGCACACCGGGGAGGCTTATAATTTTCATCAGGAATATTTGGAGCGGGTGGCTATTCTGTCCGGACCGGAAAAAGATGTGCAGCTGCCGGCCTATCAGTTCCGCCCGTGGTTTTTGTGCATGGGAGAAATCTCCGAGGATGCGGACAATGAGGCCAACCGTTCTCTGGCCATGTGGTACCATAAAGACAGTGTAACACTGAAAGAAAAGGATTAAGACATTATGCAGGATAAGAGAAAACTGGCAATTGAAGTTGATAATGTCCAGAAAATCTATAAATTATATGATAAACCTTCGGACCGTCTGAAGGAAGCTTTCGGATTCGGTAAAAAGACCAAACATAAGCTCCACTATGCCCTGAAAGGCGTGAGTATGAAGATCTATCAGGGGGAAACCGTGGGAATCATCGGTACCAACGGTTCCGGTAAGTCCACCATCCTGAAGATCATCACCGGAGTATTGAATCCGACTTCCGGACGGGTGCTGGTCAACGGGCGTATCTCCGCTCTGCTGGAGCTGGGTGCCGGCTTCAATATGGAATACAACGGTATCGAGAATGTCTATCTGAATGGTACCATGATGGGATTTTCCGAAAAAGAGATCGAGGCAAAGCTGCCGGAGATCTTAAGCTTTGCGGATATCGGAGATTATGTCTATCAGCCGGTAAAGACCTATTCCAGCGGTATGTTCGTCCGCCTGGCGTTTGCAGTGGCGATCAATATCGAGCCGGAGATCCTGATCGTAGATGAGGCTCTGAGCGTCGGTGATGTATTTTTCCAGGCAAAATGTTATCATAAATTCGAAGAATTCAAGAAAATGGGCAAGACGATCGTCTTCGTCAGTCACGATCTGAGCAGTATCAGTAAATATTGCGACCGCGTCTATCTGCTGAACCAGGGAAATATTCTGGGAGAAGGCAGCCCCAAGGCCATGATCGATACTTATAAACGGGTACTGGTGGGACAGTACGATGAATCCGAAAATGCCGGTGAGGAATCGGAGAATCTCTTAGATGATGAAGATCTGCAGAGAGCCGCTGCAAAAAAGGCGGATGGCGCAGCCAAAGATGCTGCTGAGGCTTCCGCGGAGGCGAAGGGACAGAATCCCAACGCCCTCGAATATGGTACCAAACAGGCACAGATCGAGGAATTTTATATTACAGATGACAGAGGGGTTCCCACTAATGCGATCCTGAAAGGCAGCATGTTCACTATTCATATGCGCGTCCGTTTTATGGATCATATTCCGGCACCGATTTTTGCATTTTCCGTGAAAAATGTCATCGGTGTGGAGATCACCGGTACCAATACCATGATCGAGAAGGCGTTCTTAGACAGTGTGGAACCAGGTGATGTGAAAAATGTGACTTTTACACAGAAGATGAATCTGCAGGGCGGAGAATATCTGCTGTCTCTGGGAGTGACGGGGTACAATAAGGATACCTTTGAGGTCTATCACAGACTGTATGATGCCCTGAATATTACAGTAGTATCCGATAAAAACACCGTAGGCTATTATGATATGGATTCCAACACGAAAGTGTGGGATGCGGAGGAGAAATAAAGAATGACAGAGACCATCGGCAAAGTAACACTGAATCTGGATAAGTATCCCGGAGAGGATTATTATTGTGACGGCAGTGTGGAAGACGAGATTCTGGAGATTGTAAAAAAATACAGTACCGTGGAATATGACCGGATCATCGCAGAGAGAAAAAGCTGGCCGATCCTGTATCATCTGTCGGCTCTGCGGGAAAATATCGTGGATTTTCTTCCGATCAAAAAGACGGACAAAGTGTTGGAAGTAGGCAGCGGCTGCGGAGCCATTACAGGAGCCCTATCCCGGAAAGCCGGATCGGTGACCTGCGTGGATCTCTCAAAAAAGCGCAGTCTGATCAATGCGTACCGGCACAGTGAAAGTGAAAATGTGACGATCCACATAGGCAATTTTACGGATGTGGAACCGGATCTGCCCGCAGATTATGACTATATCTGCCTCATTGGTGTCTTCGAGTACGGCCAGGCTTACATAGGCGGTAGCACACCTTATGAAGATTTTCTGAAAATTCTGCAAAAGCATCTGGCACCGGGTGGACGAATCGTTATCGCTATTGAGAACAAATACGGACTGAAATATTTTGCGGGCTGCAAGGAAGATCACCTGGGAGACTGGTTTTCCGGAATTGAAAATTATCCGAACGGCGGCGTCGTGCGTACTTTTTCCCGGAAAAAACTGGAGAAGATCTTCGATGCCTGCGGTGTGGGAGAACGCAGTTTTTATTATCCGTATCCCGATTATAAATTCATGACCACGGTCTATTCGGATGCATATCTGCCGGGCCGGGGAGAACTGTCCAATAATCTGCGGAATTTCGACCGTGACAGAATGTTGTTATTCGATGAAAAAAGTGCTTTTGACGGAATCGTGGAAGAGGGTCTTTTTTCTGTATTTTCCAATTCTTATCTGGCAGTGATCGGCAAGCCTCTGGACCTGAAATATGTCAGATATTCCAATGACCGTGCGGAAAGCTTCCGCATCCGTACGGAGATCCTGCGGGATGACCGGGGGAATCGGATCGTGCGGAAATATCCGCTGACCAAAGAAGCCGAGGCGCATGTGCGTCACATGGCGGAAGCGTATGAAAAATTAAAAGGACGTTATGCCGGAAGCCGGCTGGACGTTAATGTCTGTCATCCGGGAGAAGAGGACGGCATCCCTTATGCGGAATTTGAATTCGTATCGGGCAGACCGTTGTCGGAACTGATGGATGAATGTTTGGACAGACAGGATATCGAAGGATTCCACAGCCTGTTTGCGGAGTATCTGGAGAGGGTAGGATTCGGGGAAGAAGTTCCGGTAGCGGATTTTGACCTGATCTTTGCCAATATTCTGGTGGACGGGGATCACTGGACGCTGATCGATTACGAGTGGACCTTTGACCGTGTCATAGATACGAAAGCACTGGCGTTCCGGGCAATTTACTGTTATGTTCTGGAGAATGAAAGACGCAATGCGTTGGAACTGGACCGGATCTTAGATCGTCTGGACATCACGGAAAATGAGGCAAGACAGTACAGAGAGCAGGAGCGGGAATTCCAGAAATATGTCACCGGACAGAAATTGTCCATGGGTGAGATCCGGAATCTCTTAGGCGGCGAAATCTATAAACCCACCGAATGGATCGGGCGTTTTCGCCAGTCGGAAGGAGAACTGCGGGTACAGATCTATGAAGACAAGGGACAGGGATTTTCCGAAGAAAATTCTTATTTCCCGGAAAATGTCTATGTTGCGGAAAAAGAGGCAGAGTTTACCGTGAAATTCGACGGTAACGTACATTATCTGCGGCTGGATCCGGCAATGTGTTCCTGCATCTGTAAGATTCGGGAACTGTCCATGAACGGACAGCCGGTTCCTCTGCAGGATAAGAAAGTGTTCACTACCAACGGAAAAATCCTGAAATCCGAAGAGGGAGCGGACCATCCCAGCGTGATATTTGCCACGGAGGATCCCAATATGACGATCCGGGCAGATGTGCTGAACCGGCAGGCGGAGAATACGTTGTCTGTGAAAATGGAGATCGTACAGATCCCTCAGGCAATGGCAAAAGATATGATGGGAGTGGAGAAGAAGGGAGCGGCAGCTTGGGTATTCGGACAGCGGTGAAGCAGGTGCTGATCGCACAGCAGGATAAAAAATACGAAAAAGAACTGGCGCAGCTTAAGGTCACCTATGAACAGTGGGCAGCGGAGCAGGACCGGGAAAGCGCGGAACCCCGGGAAATTGCGGGACTTGTGGAATTCGTCATTTTCCGACAGGCGGCGGGACGACTGGCAGATAATGCGACAGAGCGGATCAACGCTTATTTTACAAAGCATCCGGAAGCAGAAATCGTCTACGGTGATGAAGACCTGATGAATGAGAAGGGAGAGCGTTGCATTCCCTGGTACAAACCCTGTTGGTCACCGGATCTGTACAGAGCCTTTTTCTATGTGGGAAGTGTCGTTGCGGTACGGAGCAGTCTGCTGCAGATAATGGGAGAAAATCCGGTCGTGACAGAGAACGAGAGCACCGGAAAGGAAATTATTTTTACAGATGCCGGAGAGATCCGTCCGCTGATGGATCGCCTGTTTTTGGGAGCCGGAGGGTTCGAGAGAGATTGTCATTCCGTCGGTCATATGGAAAACGTGTTGTTCCATGGAACTTTTTCTGCAGACGGAATAGGAATCCAGGGACCGGATGTACGTGCAGACCGGGACAGCCGGGAGTGCACTCCCTGGGAAAATTACCAGCTGACAAAGGAGTCACCGCAGCTGGCGGTGGAACTGGCTTCCAGGGCGGCGGAAGGTGCCAAAGAGTTATTCGCAGGAGAGCTTAAAGTCTCGGTGATCATTCCCTCCAAAGATAATCCGGAGGTACTGGAGAAGTGCCTGCGTTCCCTGACGAGAAGGTCTGAGGGCAGGATCCCTGTTGAAATTTTGCTGGTGGATAACGGAAGCAGTGCGGAAAATAAGCAAAAAACGGAAGAACTGATCGGACGGATCCGGGAAAGCGGTGTCCCTGTCCGTTATATTTATGAACCGGCGGAATTTAATTTTTCAGCGATGTGCAACCGGGGAGCTGAACTGGCGGAAGGAAAGTTTTTGCTGTTTTTAAATGATGATATAGAAGTGTGCGGCAATGACTGGCTGGACAAAATGGTGATCCGCGCTATGCAGCCTTATGTGGGAAGCGTGGGACTAAAGCTGTATTATCCGGATTCCGTGAAAATACAACACGACGGTATTGTCAATCTGCCGGTGGGGCCGGTGCATAAGCTCCAGTTCATGGAAGACGATAAGTCTTATTATTTTGGCAGAAATCGCTTTGATCTGAATTGCGTGGCAGTGACGGGTGCCTGTCTGCTGATAAGGACAGAGGTATTCCGGGAGACGGGTGGATTCCGGGAGGCACTGCGGGTGGCCTATAATGATGTGGATCTGGGATTTTGTCTGGTGGAAATGGGATATTACAATGTGGTGCTGAATGACTGTTTTGCATATCATCATGAATCCCTGAGCCGCGGAAGCGACGAAAGTCCCGAGAAAATGCGACGCCTGACGGAAGAGAGAGAACTGCTTTACCAGATGCATCCTCAGTTCCGCGGAGTGGATCCTTTTTACCCTATGGGACTGAACCGGGAAGGACTGGACAGCCGTGTGGTTCCGGCATATCTTACGGATCGGAATATTTTACAGGAGCCGGCATGGAGATGTGAGAGCTGGCAGGAGCTTCTGGAAAATGCAAGACAGGATGACTGCCTGATGGCGCGGGTGGAGACTGCAGGGCCGGAGCGGATCCAGGGATACAGTGTGATCCTGGGAGATGATAACGCATGTTATGATAAACTTTTAGTATTGCTTCCCGAAGATACGCAGGGACAGCGGGAGGCGGACCGGAAGGTATGGTCCATGAAGATTTTACCTGTATATCGGCAGGAACTGGAGGAGAATCTTCCGGACCAGAAAAATGTGGCGCTGGGAGGTTTCTGTGTGAAACGGAAAACAGGGCAGCTGCCTCCGGGAAATTATGGAATCGCCGTTCTTGCGGTCCATCGGATCAGTAAGCTGAAACTGTGGAATACAACGGGAAAATATTTGACGGAGGAAAAACATGTCTGAGATCAATTATCAAGAAGCCTACGAGAGGGAGCACGAAAAATGTGCGGATCTGGCAGACAAGATCGTAGTGCTGGAATCGGAAAAAGAGGACTTGCAGTTCAAACTGGACCGGATCAAAAAGAATAAATTCTGGAAAGCCACGGGTCCGGCGAGAAGTCTGATCCATTTCGCACAGAGACAGAGGGATCGCTTGTCCCATTGTGGCGGACCGAAGGATATCCTGCGTAAGATCCGCAACAAGAGTCGCCAGAAGAGCCTGATGGAGTCCTACGGAACCGGAAGCTTTCCTGATGCGGATCAGCGGAAAAAGGAAGAAGAGACGATATTCCCTTATATGCCGAAGATCAGCATTCTGGTTCCGCTGTGGAACAATAAAAGAGAATTCCAGATCCAGATGCTGGACTGCGTCATGAATCAGACGTATCCCAACTGGGAACTGTGTCTGGCGGACGGTTCCGACGCGGAGCACTCCTATATCGGGGAACTCTGCAGGGAGTACGCGGCGAAGGCGAATGGTCGTATCGTCTATAAGCACCTGGATCACAACGGCGGTATCTCCTATAACACCAACGAATGCTACAAGCTGGCTACCGGAGATTATATCGGCCTGTTTGACCAGGATGATATTTTACATCCTTCCGTACTGTATGCGTATGTGAAGGAGATCAATGAGCAGGGTGCGGATTATCTTTATTGTGATGAGACCACTTTCAAGGAAAATGATATTAATAAAATGCTGACCATGCATTTTAAGCCGGACTATGCACCGGACAATCTGCGGGCGAATAATTATATCTGCCATTTCAGCGTTTTTTCCCGAAAACTGTTAGAGGGAGAGGAACTGTTCCGCACCGCATTTGACGGTGCCCAGGATCACGATATGATCCTGCGTCTGACCGACAGAGCGGAAAAGATCGTTCATGTTCCCAGACTGATGTACTACTGGAGAAGCCATGAGGGCAGTACCGCAGCCAGCATTGACGCGAAGCCTTATGCCATTGAGGCGGCAAAGGGAGCTGTGGCAGATCATCTGAAAAAGCATGGTTTTAAGCATTTTCAGATCACCAGTACCAGAGCCTGCGCCACGATCTTCCGGATCCGGTATCAGATCCTGGGAGATCCGAAGATCTCCATCGTGATCGCCAATAAGGATCACGTTGAGGATCTGAAGCGTTGTATTACCTCGATCCAAAAGAACAGCACCTGGAGCAATTACGAGATCATTGTCGTGGAAAATAACAGTACCACACCGGAGATCAAGGACTATTATTCCCAACTGTTGGGATTGTCCGGCGATGATTCTTATGAAGAAAGATGCAAGCTGCATACAGTCTGCGGCCATGACGGCGGTATCCTGCACAGCGGGGACGGACGGATTTCCATTGTGACATATCAAGGTGACTTTAATTATTCTGCGGTCAATGATCTGGGAGCGTCTTATGCTTCCGGTGAGTATATTTTACTGCTGAACAATGATACGGAGGTTATCACAGCCAACTGGATGGAAGAGATGCTGATGTATGCCCAGAGAGAGGATGTGGGTGCCGTAGGTGCCAAACTGTATTATGCGGACAAGACGATCCAGCATGCCGGCGTGGTCATCGGACTGGGAGCACACCGCACGGCAGGACATACCCATTATCGCATCCCGGTACAGAACTTAGGCTACATGGGACGTCTGTGTTATACCCAGAACGTTACAGCGGTGACCGGTGCCTGTCTGTTGGTGAAAAAGAGCCTGTATGAGCAGGTGGGCGGTCTGGATGAGAGCTTTGTGATCTCTTTAAATGATGTGGATTTCTGCCTGAAATTACGTAAACTGGGACTTCTGAATGTGTGGACTCCTTTTGCGGAGCTGTATCATTACGAATCCATCTCCAGAGGACTGGACGATCAGGGAGAAAAGGCAGAGCGCTACAACAGAGAATCCGGGCATTTCCGTGAAAAATGGAAGGCTGAACTGGAGGCGGGAGATCCCTATTACAATCCGAATTTCTCTCTGGATCGCAGCGATTACGCACTGAAGGATCCGGCAGTTAGCGGACGTTAAATAATTCTTTTCAGTAGAGGGAATCTATGGTAAAATATCACCGGAGAGCGTTTACTGAAGATATTGAAAGATAGCGATAAAACAGGAGGATAGGAAAATGAGTTATATGGACGAACTGAATTTCTGGTTAAATGATGATTATTTTGACCAGAAGACCAAGGAGGAACTTCTGGCAATCCGCAATAATGAAGCAGAAGTGGAAGATCGTTTTTACAAGGAACTGGAATTCGGTACCGGCGGCTTACGTGGTGTGATCGGTGCGGGAACCAACCGTATGAACGTATATACCGTTCGTAAGGCAACTCAGGGTCTTGCCAATTATATTATCAAGCGCGGTACACAGAGTAAGGGTGTGGCAATCGCATTCGACTCCCGCCGCATGTCTCCCGAGTTTTCCGATGAAGCAGCAAGATGTCTGGCAGCCAACGGCATCAAGGCATACATTTTTGAATCTTTAAGACCTACCCCGGAGCTGTCCTTTGCCCTTCGGACGTTAGGATGCACTGCAGGTATTGTAGTTACCGCCAGTCACAACCCTCCTGAGTACAACGGCTATAAGGTATACTGGGAGGACGGCGCACAGGTAACCGCTCCTATCGATAAGGACATCATTACCGAAGTACAGTCCATCAAGGATTATCATACCGTGAAGACCATGAGCAGAGAGGATGCTGTGGCAGCAGGACTCTATGAAGTGATCGGCAAAGAGATCGATGACAAGTACATGGCAGAGCTGAAGAAGCAGATCATTCATCCTGATGTGATCAGGGAAATGGCAGATGACATCAAGATCGTATATACTCCGTTATGCGGTACCGGTAACAAGCCGGTAAGGCGTATCCTGTCTGAGCTGGGATTCAAGCATGTCTATGTAGTTCCCGAACAGGAGAATCCGGATCCTGACTTTACCACACTGGATTACCCGAACCCTGAGGATCCCAAGGCATTTACCTATGCGCTTCGTCTGGCGAAGGAGAAGGATGCGGATATCGTTCTGGCAACCGATCCCGATGCAGACCGTCTGGGTGTGTATGCAAAAGATACCAAGACCGGCGAGTATGTGGCATTTACCGGTAATATGTCCGGCATGCTGATCGCAGAATATATCTTAAGAGAGAAGACTGCGACCGGTACCATGCCCGAGAATCCCGCACTGGTAACTACCATCGTTACCACCAACATGACCAAACCTATTACGCAGGCTTACGGCGTAAAGCTGATCGAGGTACTGACCGGCTTCAAGTTCATTGGCGAGCAGATCAAGCTCTTCGAGCAGACCGGCAGCAACAACTACGTATTTGGCCTGGAAGAGAGCTACGGCTGCCTGGCAGGTACCCACGCAAGAGATAAGGATGCAATCGTAGCAGTGATGTGTCTGTGCGAAGTAGCAGCTTACTGCAAGAAGCACAACATGACTCTGTGGGATATGATGGTATCCATGTATGAGAAGTACGGTTACTTCAAGGAGACCCAGTATACCATCACCATGAAGGGTATCGATGGCGCAAGACAGATCGCCGAGATCATGGAGAAGCTTCGTAAGAATCCTCCTAAGGCATTCGGAGATCTGAAGGTAGAGAAGTTCCGTGATTACCAGAACGATGTTATCATCGACATGGAGACCGGAGAGAAGACTACCACAGGACTTCCCAAGTCCAATGTTCTGTACTTCGAGCTTCCTGACAATGCATGGTGCTGTGCACGTCCTTCCGGAACCGAGCCCAAGATCAAGTTCTACATGGGTGTCAAGGGGACCAGCTTAGAGGATGCAAAGGCTAAGGTAGAGAAGCTGACCGAGGATGTAAAGGCAGTACTGTAAGGCAGTGCTCCATAAATCATATTAGTTTTCAAAAGAGCGAATCGCCCGAGCAGGGCGGTTTGCTCTTTTATGAAAAGCTGGAGGTATCTGTGGCAAAGCTAAACAAGGCAAACCTTAAGAAAACTCTATATTATCTGCAACGTAACGGCCTGAGGGAAACCTGGATCTCTGTGAGGGAGCGCCTGACAGATACAGACCGCTATTTTTTTGTGCCCTGTTCGGAAGCAGAGCTGGAGAAGCAGAGCCGGAGAAAATGGGAAAGACCGATTACGTTCAGTATTGTGGTACCCTTATATCGAACCCCGGAAGCTTATCTGAGCAGAATGATAACAAGCGTTATGCAACAGAGCTATCCCCATTGGGAACTGATCCTGGCAGATGCCACGGAGGATCACAGTGTGGAGGAGGTACTGAAGCAGCAGGGATTCCTGAAGGAGCAGCCGACGGATGGCGAGACAGAACCTGTCGCAGCAGATCCCAGGCTCCACTATGTGCATCTGAAAGAAAATGCGGGAATCGCTGCTAATACCAATCAGGCGCTTCCCTATGCGAAGGGAGAGTATATCGGTCTGCTGGATCATGATGATGTATTGACACCGGATGCGTTGTACGAAATGGCTGATGCGATCATCAAAGCATATGACAGAGGTGTCAAAGTCGCCTTCGCCTATTCGGATGAGGATAAGTGCGATGGAGAAGAGACCAGATACTATGAGCCCAATTATAAAGAAGAATTTAATTACGATTTAATTCTTAGCAATAACTATATCTGTCATTTTCTGGTAATGGAGAGTAAATTGCTGAAAAGCCTGCAATTCCGTCCGGAATTTGACGGTGCCCAGGACTATGATCTGATACTGCGCTGTGTAGCCGAAGTGCTGACAGAGGGAGGGCAGACTGCGGAGAAGAGAATACTCCATATTCCGAAGGTGCTGTATCACTGGAGATGTCATGAGGCATCCACAGCAGCCAATCCAAACAGCAAAAAATATGCGTATGATGCGGGGATGAGAGCATTGCAGGATCATGCGGACCGCCGTCATATCCCGGCCACCGCGACAGAGACCAGACATGTAGGATTTTATCGGTTAAAATATAAAGAAGTATGGGAAGCCAGGTCGGATGTGGCAGCTGTAGGCGGCAGAGTATTGTCCGGGAAGAATGGCAAGATCATCGGCGGCAGAATGACGGCAGACGGAACCGTATTTTATGAAGGACTGCCGAAGGGATTCGGCGGATATCTGCACCGCGCGGAGCTGTCCCAGGATGCGGAAGCGCTGGATCTTCGCTGTATCCGTATCCGGCCCGAATGCAGGGAAGTGTTTGAAAAAATCGTGGGAGTTCCGTATACCGAGATTCGGAGACTACCGGAAGAACAGCCGATATTTAATATTACTACGCTGCCGGAGGGTGCGGATATCCGAACCTTAAGTCTGCAGTTGTCCGAAGCGTTACGGCAAAGAGGAAGATTACTCTATCTGCCGGAATATCCGGAGGAGTTTAAACCATTATGAGTGAAATAACGGTTGTTATACCAAATTACAACGGAATGAAATATCTGGCAGAGTGCATGACTTCTCTGTGCAGAGAGCAGCAAAATGCCCCCGGATATGAAGTGCTGATCATCGATAATGCTTCCGTGGACGGCAGCGTGGAATATCTGCAAAAGGAATGGTGTGGGGAAGGTGTGCGCCTGATATCTTTACCGGAAAACACCGGATTCTGTCATGCAGTGAATCTGGGGATCCGGGAAGCGAAGACACCATATGTGATCCTTCTGAACAATGATACAAAGGCAGAAGCCGGTTTTGTAAGAGGCTTATATGATGCTATCCGTGAAAATGAAAAGATATTTTCCGTCAGTGCGAGGATGCTGATGTGGGACAGACCGGAGCTCATTGATGATGCCGGAGACCGTTACTGCGTGCTGGGCTGGGCCTATTCCCGGGGGAAGGGACGACCGGCGGCGGATTATGATAAGTCTGTCCCGGTGTTTTCCGCCTGTGGCGGTGCCGCAATCTACAGACGATCCGTATTTGAAGAGATCGGTTATTTTGATGAAGAACATTTTGCCTATCTGGAAGATCTGGATATCGGCTACCGTGCCCGGATCTACGGCTATGAGAACCGGTATGAACCGAAGGCGGCTGTGTTGCATTATGGCAGTGCTTCCACGGGATCCAGATACAATCCCCGGAAAACGTTACTTGCGTCTGCCAACAGTATTTATGTGATCGGCAAGAATATGCCGCTTTTGCAGTGTATTCTGAACCTGCCGTTTTTTTTGCTTGGATTTGGCATAAAGTTTTTGTTTTTTTGTAAGAAAAGAATGGGAAAACTATATCTGAAAGGACTGGCAGCTGGCCTGAAAAGATCTGTAGGAACCACGGGAAGACAGCACAAAGTTCCCTTCCGGTGGCATCATCTGTGGAATTATGTGAAGATCCAGTGGCAGCTGTATTTCAATGTGTTTCGAATTCTTATGAAATCTTAAGAAATGGCTTCATAAATTCTTAAGTTGAGAAAAAAACATCGTTATTGTAGAATGAAATCGTTAAAAAGAAGCTTTTCAGACTTACAGATTGGGTGACCCATATGATAAAAGACAACCAGAAAGTCTTTAACAGGCTTCTTGTGATAATGGATGCGCTGATCACAGCCATATCCTTTGTCCTTGCCTATTATATCAAATTTTATATATTGAACGACGGTCCCGGGATCGGTGTCCTGCCTGTGCAGGAGTATTATAAGCTGCTTCCTTTTATTGTACCCGGATATATGTTTCTGTATTACCGGTGCAGCGTGTATTCCCCGAAGCGAACCGTCCGCCGCAGACATGAGATTTACAGCATTCTGCAGGCAAATACCATCGGCCTGGCGGCATTGATCATTATCCTGTATATGATCATCCGTGAGATTAACTTTTCGCGATCCGTCATGGCAATTTTTTATGTGCTGAATGTATTTCTGACTTCGGTATCCCGCATCATAATGCGAAAAGCGTTGCGGACACTCCGGAAAAAGGGATACAATCTGAAGCATATTTTGCTGGTGGGATATTCCAGAGCGGCAGAAGAGTATATTGACAGAATCTTAAGCAATCCCCAGTGGGGATATGTGGTATGCGGTATTCTGGATGAGCACATTCCGGGAGGGACCACCTATAAGGGAGTGAAAGTCCTGGGAACGTTGGGGAATCTTGAGTATATTCTTCCGGAGAACAAGCTGGACGAGATCGCGATCACGCTTTCTCTGAAAGATTATGATTATCTGGAAGGTGTTGTGGATATCTGTGAGAAATCCGGCGTGCATACGAAATTCATCCCCGACTACAGCAGTCTGATCCCCAGCAGACCTTACACGGAGGATCTCATGGGACTTCCGGTGATCAATATTCGGTATGTGCCGCTGACCAACACCGGAAATATGATGATCAAGAGAGCCATGGATATTGTCGGTTCCGTGTTCGGCATCATCATTACGTCACCGATCATGCTGCTGTCGGCAATTCTGGTAAAATGTTCCAGTCCGGGACCTGTGATCTTCAAGCAGGAACGGGTAGGACTTCATAATAAATCATTTTATATGTACAAATTCCGCAGTATGGCAATGCAGACTGCAGCGGAGGAGAAAAAGGGCTGGACGGTGCGAAACGATCCCAGAGTCACCGGAATCGGCAAGATCTTAAGACGAACCAGCATTGATGAACTTCCGCAGCTGTTCAACATCCTGAAAGGAGATATGAGCCTGGTGGGACCGAGACCGGAGCGCCCTCAGTTCGTGGAAAAGTTCAAGGAAGAGATCCCGAGATATATGGTAAAACATCAGGTGAGACCGGGGCTCACGGGATGGGCGCAGGTCAACGGTCTGCGTGGTGATTCTTCCATCAAGAAGCGGATCGAGTATGATATTTATTACATTGAGAACTGGACTTTGGGGTTTGACATTAAGATCATTCTTATGACGTTTTTCACAGGATTTATCAATAAAAATGCTTATTAACACAAGGAGAAGACAAGATGGCAACAAATTCTAACTACAATGGCGGCTATGGTCAGAGACCAGCCGGAAGCGGAAGAAGACCTTCCGGGAATGGACAGAGACCTGCGGGACAGCGACCTTCCGGAAATGGACAGCGACCTGCGGGACAGCGACCTGCCGGCAACGGACAGAGGACAACATCCGGCAACGGACAGAAGAGAGTATCTGCCAAGCAGCGCGCTGCCAAGAAAAGAAGAAAGGTTATCATCTTTGGTGTAGAGATTGCGGTTATCCTGATCATGGTGGCAGTACTGTATCTGGTAATGACCCACACAAATAATGAAGGCCCCAAGGTAACGGTATTAGAGACGGAAGAGCTCCGGATTCCGGAAGAAGTACAACAGGACGAAGCAATGAAGGGGTATATGAACATTGCACTGTTCGGTGTGGATGCAACGAAGGACAGCCAGCTGTACAAGGGCAGCCGAAGCGACAGTATTATGATCGCCAGCATCAATATGGATACCGGCGATATCAAACTGGTCAGTGTATATCGTGATACGTATCTGAACATCGGCACGGACTCCTATCAGAAGTGTAACGCGGCTTATTCCTATGGCGGAGCGGAGCAGGCAGTTAAGATGTTAAACATGAATCTGGATATGGATATTACGAACTTTGTAACCGTAGGCTATAAGGGACTGAGTGAAGTGATTGACGGTCTGGGCGGTGTCTATATCGATGTGGACTCTGAGGAAATCAAGCATATCAATAACTACCAGATCGGTATTGCAGAGGTCTTAAAATGTGACTACACACCGGTAACAGAGACCGGAGTACAGCTGCTAAACGGTCTGCAGGCGACGGCTTACTGCCGTATCCGTTATACCGCAGGTAATGATTTCAAGCGTGCCGCACGTCAGCGTGAAGTGATCCAGGCGATTGAAGATCAGGCGAAGAAGGCCGATTACGATACTCTGTCCAAGGTATTTAACAGTGCCATCGATGATGTTTACACCAGCCTGGATTCCAAGGATATTCTGGATCTGCTGGCTAACATCACAAAATATCGTATTGTGGACGAGGGAGGTTTCCCTGAAGAGACCATGCGTGCCACCGGTAACATCGGTGCAAAGGGAAGCAGTGTAGTACCTTTGGATCTGGAGAGCAATGTTGTATGGCTGCATCAGTTCCTGTTTGATGATGCGAACTACACCGTAACCGACAGTGTAAAGGAATACAGTAGAAAGATTGCGTCCGATACGGCACCTTATCTGAATAAATAAGAAAACGAATTGACGAGGGAGTCTTCCGGAGAGCACCGGAGCTCCCTCGTGTCATATGAAAAAGTCTTGTGTAACAGACGGGGATAAAGTATAATAGACCAGAGATTGGGAAAGTAAGGAGCACTCTGCAATGGAGATCGATGTGATCATTCCCCTGTATAAACCGGGGAAAGAATTATTTACATTATTAGATAAGCTTGATAGTCAGAGCGTGCCGATACATGAAGTGATCCTCCTGAACACCGAGGAAAAATATTTTGAGCAGCTGATCTATGGAACCAGATTTCTGGAGAAATATCAGAACATTAAGGTATATCATGTCTCCAAAAGAGAATTTGATCATGGCGGCACCAGACGCATGGGTGTGAAAAAATCTTCCGCAGATATTTTTGTCATGATGACCCAGGATGCCATGCCGGCAGATGACAATCTGATCGAACAACTGACGGAACCGCTGCGGGATCAGGTGGCGGTATCCTATGCAAGACAGCTGCCGAGAGAAGATTGTGCACCGGTGGAATGTTATACCAGGGAATTTAATTATCCGGCACAGTCACGGATCAAATCCGCAGAAGATCTTAAGACATTGGGGATCAAGACATTTTTCTGCTCCAATGTGTGTGCGGCATACCGACGGGAGATCTATGAGGAACTGGGTGGATTCGTAAAACATACCATATTTAATGAAGATATGATCTATGCGGCGAAAGCGGTGGAAGCGGGATATGCGATCGCTTATGCGGCGGATGCCCGGGTGATTCATTCCCATAATTATACCAATGTACAGCAGTTCCAAAGGAATTTTGACCTGGGGGTATCCCAGGCAGAACATCCGGAAGTCTTCGCAGCATATCCTTCGGAGTCCGAGGGAAAACGAATGGTGAAAGATGTGACAGCATATTTGCGGGATCATCATATGTCCGGCAGATTGCCCCATTTTTATATACAATGTGCCTGTAAATATGCAGGTTATCTATTAGGTAAGAACTATAGCAGGCTCCCCGGAAAATGGGTCCTTGCTTTTACTTCCAACAAAGAATACTGGAAACAGAACAGAAAGGATGTATGACTATGTGTGGTATCGTAGGATATATTGGAACAGAACAGGCAGCGCCGATCATTTTAGACGGTCTGTCCAAACTGGAATACCGTGGATATGATTCCGCGGGTATGGCTATTTTTGATGGGGAGAAGATCAACACCAAAAAGGCTGTCGGGAGACTTAAGGTTCTGGAAAACCTGACACACGGAGGCGAGGCTATGAAGGGAACCTCCGGTATCGGGCATACCCGTTGGGCAACCCACGGTGCTCCCAGTGATATCAATTCCCATCCCCATATGAATAACGCCGGTACCATTGCTGTAGTACATAATGGAATCATTGAGAACTATATTCCACTGAAGAAAAAGATGCAGGATAAGGGGTATCAGTTCATCTCTGAGACCGATACCGAGGTACTGGCGCATCTGTTAGACTACTATTATAAGGGAAATCCCCTGGAAGCGATCACTAAGGTATTGCATCGTGTAGAGGGCTCCTATGCGCTGGGTATCATGTTTGCCGATCAGCCGGATAAGATCTTCGCTGCCCGCAAAGACAGTCCTCTGATCGTAGGCAAGAGTGAGAGCGGCAGCTTTATCGCATCTGATGTTCCCGCAATTCTGAAATATACCAGAACCGTATATTATGTAGATAATCAGGAAGTGGTGGAACTGAAGGAAGACGGTCTTAGATTCTTCTCAGTGGACGAAGAAGAGATCACGAAAACCCCCGTGACCATCGACTGGGATGCCAATGCTGCGGAAAAGGGCGGCTATGAGCATTTCATGCTGAAAGAGATCTACGAACAGCCGAAGACGATCAACGATACTATTTCTCCCCGTATCAAGGATAATGATATCGTCATCGAAGAACTGAATATGAGCGATGAGGAGATTCAGGAGATCACAAAGATCCATATCGTGGCCTGCGGTTCCGCATATCACACCGGTGTTACCGCAAAATATGTCATTGAAGGTCTGGCAAGAATCCCGGTAGAGGTGGATGTGGCCAGCGAATTCCGTTATCGTGATCCCATCCTGCAGAAGGGCAACATGGTCATCGTCATCAGTCAGTCCGGTGAGACTGCAGATACGTTGGCAGCTCTTCGGGAATCCAAGGCAAAGGGCTTCAAGGTACTGGGTATTGTCAATGTCGTCGGCAGTTCCATCGCCAGAGAAGCGGACAGTGTTATGTACACCTGGGCAGGTCCCGAGATCGCCGTTGCAACGACCAAGGCTTACAGTGCACAGCTGACCGCACTTTACATGCTGGCTATGAAGTTCGCCAAGGTGCGTGGAACCATTGACCAGGAGAAGTTCCAGAGTATGCTGACAGATTTAAGATGTCTGCCGGATCAGATTGAGCTGCTTCTGGGCCAGAAGCAGAAGATCCAGCATTTCGCCAACCGTTATGTGGGAGCGAGAGATATCTTCTTCATCGGACGTGGTATCGACTATGCGATTTCCCTGGAGGGATCCCTGAAGTTAAAAGAGATCTCCTATATTCATTCCGAGGCTTATGCAGCCGGAGAACTGAAGCATGGCACCATTTCCCTGATCGAAGATGGCACCCTGGTAGTGGCTTTGGCAACCCAGCCGGCTCTGTTCCAGAAGACCATCAGTAATATGGTAGAGGTAAAGGCAAGAGGCGCTTTTGTCATGGCGGTTACCATCGAGGGCAACAAAGCCATCGAGAAGGCAGCGGATTATGTGGTATACATTCCCGAGACAAATCCGTACTTTACCAATTCCCTGGCAATCATTCCGTTGCAGCTGTTTGCTTACTATGTGGCAGTGGGACGTGGCTGTGATGTGGATAAGCCGAGAAACCTGGCAAAATCCGTTACGGTGGAATAACAAGAAAAATCCGGAGAGGTGAAAACTTCTTCGGTTTTTTTGATCTTTCATAATTGCTTCAGAAAGTTATCACAATTCGGTCACATTTGGTGGATATACTATGTTCATAAGGTGAGAGGAAGAAATGGAAATAGTAAAAAATTTCTCACTTACAGATAGGATAGGAGGAAGCATTATGTACGAGAATGATAATTTTTCCGGTTACGAAACCGGCAATGAAAATACAACCGGTACATTCAGCGGAGTAAGCGCTGCGGGAAGTGCAAACGGTTACACCACATACCAGATGGGCGGAAGCACCGGTAGCAATACAGAACCTAAGAACCCCAAAAAGCATGGAGGCTATTTCCGGAAAGCTGTGGTAAGTGTCAGTCTGGGACTTTTCTTCGGACTGTTTGCCGGCATCGGGTTCTATGCGGTACAGCAGGGCACCGGGATGCTTAAGACCGGTACGGATACCGCAGTGGTAGATGAGGTTACTTCCGAAGCTGCAACAGAGAGCAGCCAGAGTACACCGCAGCTTGCGACCAACGTTACTTATGTAGAGTCTGATGTATCTGATGTGGTGGAAAAGGTCATGCCTGCCATGGTATCGATTGTGAATAATTTTACTGAGACAGCTAATGTCTTCGGACAGCAGTATACACAGGAAGAAGCAGCCAGTGGTTCCGGTATCATTGTAGGCAAGACGGATGATGAACTGCTGATCGTATCTAACAACCACGTAGTAGAGAGCGCAGATACGCTGACCGTTACTTTTATCGACGGCAGTGAAGCACAGGCACAGGTCAAAGGACTGGATTCCGATATGGATCTGGCAGTGATCGCAGTATCTTTAAATGATCTGAGCGATGATACCAAGAATGCCATTACCGTTGCTACTTTGGGCAGTAGTGATGACCTGAAGCTTGGTGAGCCGGTAATTGCCATTGGTAATGCTCTTGGATACGGCCAGTCCGTTACCAACGGTATCGTAAGTGCCCTGAATCGTGAGATCACTCTGGAGAACGGCTCTACCGGTACTTTCATCCAGACCAACGCAGCCATCAACCCCGGTAACTCCGGCGGTGCACTGCTGAACATGAATGGTGAGGTTATCGGTATCAACTCCAACAAGATCGGTGGTACTGCCGTAGAAGGTATGGGATATGCTATCCCGATTACTTCGGCAAGTCCTATCATTGCAGATCTGATGGAGCGTCAGACCAGAACCAAGGTAGCTGAGGATGAAGTCGGTTACATCGGCATCTCCCCGCAGGAAGTAATTTCCCAGATCTCCCAGATGTACAACATGCCGGAAGGTATCTATGTAGTATCTGTAGAGGAAGGCAGCGCAGCAGCCAATGCCGGTATCATGAAAGGCGATATCATTACCAAATTCGACGGCAGTAGCATCTCGTCCTACTCTGATCTTCAGAAGATGTTACAGTACTATGCAGCCGGTGATTCCGTAACCATAACGGTACAGAGACCTCAGAACGGTGAATATGTATCTATCGAACTGAATCTGACACTGGGCAGCAGACCTGCAGATAAAAAATAAATATAGCGGTTCCCAATACCGAATATTGGAAAGATAGAAAACCCCCGGAAGATCGTCTGAATCTCCCGGGGATTTTGTTTAGAAAAACTTCACTTGTAGCAGTCATTCGAATTAGATATAATAAGCGTAGGCATGAGCAGTGCAAGGATCGTGGATTACGAAAACCGACTGCTTGCAGGCGGGATTACGTAAGACACGATACGTGTAGGGCGAAGCCCGGATATCGAGGTAGCACGAAGTGATACCGAGATAAGCACTGCGAGAAGAAAGCAGCAAGGAATAGTGGATTACGAAAACCGACTGCTTGCAGGCGGGATTACGTAAGACACGATACGTGTAGGGCGAAGCCCGGATATCGAGGTAGCACGAAGTGATACCGAGATAAGCACTGCG
>ERZ835109.864-NODE-864-length-30299-cov-9.915653_pt1 | contig 30299 bp, 24 predicted proteins | sample MGYA00519946_ERZ835109 | MGnify/ENA primary metagenome ERZ835109 (study PRJEB31850, sample SAMEA3708771) | human gut metagenome | biome: human gut; feature: human-associated habitat; material: faeces | place: China | collected 2014 ...
GGAAAGATTGCCCGATAAAGGGCGTTATCCGCAAGGTTGCCCCTCATCCGGCCCTGCGGGGCCACCTTCCCCCGCAGGGGAAGGCTTGGGGGCAGGCGGAGCAGAGCCCCGCCCCTACTGGGGTAGCAAGACAGAAACTGCAACAAAAAAAATAGAGCCAACCATCAGGCTGGCTCTATTATATATAGTAAGTAGATTACTTCTTATGGTACATGCGGTCATCCTCTTCGTAGGTGGGGTCGCAGGTCAGATACATGCCCAGCTTTTTCAGGGTATCGGCATCAACGCTGGAGAGGATGACGGTGGAATGGATATCGCAGCCCTTCAGATTGGGGATCTGCTCCATCGCCTTGGCGGCGTATTCGTTTTCCGAGACAGAGCTGGAAAGCGCGATCAGGATCTCGTCAGTATGCAGGCGGGGGTTTTTGCTGCCGAGGTAGGTCGTTTTCAGTGTCTGGATCGGTTCGATTGCATGGGCAGACACGAGGTCGATCTCCTGGTCGATGCCTGCAAGTTTTTTCAGTGCATTCAGCAGCGCGGAGGAGGCCGCACCAAGCAGCGGGCCGTTTTTACCTACCACAATCGTGCCGTCCGCCAGCTCGATGGCGGCGGCAGGCTGGCCGCCGGTCGCATCGGAGCAGGCATGGGCGCGCTTCTCGACTGCGCGCTCCCCGAGCGCAATGCCGGCCTGATTCATCAGCAGCTCCAGCTTGAAGCGCTCCTGCTTCACCACGCCGCTCGCCTTCTGGTCGCACAGGCACTTGAAATAACGGCGGACGATCTCGTTCAGCGACGCCTCTCGGCAGACCTCATCATCAATAATGCAGTTGCCCGCCATATTGACGCCCATATCCGTGGGCGAACGATACGGACTCTTGCCGGCGATCAGCTCAAACATGGCATTGACCACCGGGAAGATCTCGACATCGCGGTTATAATTGACGGTCGTTTTTCCGTAAGCCTCAAGATGGAACGGGTCAATCATATTGACATCGTTCAGATCGGCGGTGGCGGCCTCGTAGGCAAGGTTGACCGGATGCTTGAGCGGCAGGTTCCAAATCGGGAAGGTCTCAAACTTGGCGTACCCTGCTTTGACGCCGCGTTTATACTCATGGTACAGCTGGGACAGGCAGACCGCCATCTTACCGCTGCCGGGGCCGGGGGCCGTGATGACCACCAGCGGGCGCTCGGTCTCGATATAATCATTCTTGCCGTAGCCATCGTCACTGACGATGTGGTTCACATCGTTGGGGTAGCCGGGGATCTTATAGTGGCGGAAGGTGCGGATGCCCAGCCTGTTGAGCTTCTGCTCAAAGGCCGTGACCTCGGGTGCATCGGTAAACTTTGTCACGCAGACGCTGCCCACAAACAGGCCAACCCCCTGAAAGGCATCAATCAGGCGCAGCACATCAACATCATAGGTAATGCCGTAGTCACCGCGCATCTTGTTGGCCACGATGTCCTCGGCACTGATGACGATGACCACCTCGGCCTGTTCTTTCAGCTGCAGCAGCATCTGCAGCTTGGAGTCGGGCCGGAAACCCGGCAGCACGCGGGACGCATGGTAGTCATCGAACAGCTTGCCGCCAAATTCCAGATAGAGCTTATTGTCAAACTGGGCGATACGCTCCCGGATATGGGCAGACTGCATCGCAAGATATTTATCGTTGTCAAATCCGATCCTCATCTATATTCCCCTTTTTCCTATGCTTTAACCAATGTCCTACATGAACTTAGTATAGCATTTTTTTCGTCAGCTTGCAACGGTCTTTTGCAGCAGGGGCACACCTTCCTGGCCGGAGGAGGCCCTGCGCGCCAACATACTGGCCCAAATCAGTCTGGCGCTGAACCGTATCTGGACCGAGTGGTACCCCAGCCGCGGGTACAGCTTCAACATAACGGGCTCGCCGGGGTACGATCAGGCCTATGTCAAAGGGCGTACCGTGTTCGCCGTCATGGAGCGCCTTGCCGCCGAATTGTTCAATACCTATGTGCAGCGCAGCGGCGATGCCGAGCCCTACTACACCGAATACTGCGATGGCCGTACCGTCACCTGCCCCGGCATGAAGCAGTGGGGCACGGTTGAGCGGGCCAAGGAGGGCAAAAACGCCCTGCAGATTCTGCGGTATTACTACGGCAATCGGGTACAGCTGGTCACGACGGATCACATTGCATCCATTCCGTCCAGCTATCCGGGCAGTCCGCTGCGCCGCGGCAGCAGCGGGACCAATGTACGCATCCTACAAAAGCAGCTGTCCCGCATTGCGAAGGACTACCCCTCCTTCGGCAAGCCGGTGGTAAACGGCGTCTTTGACGAGGCCACCGAGCGCAGCGTCAAGCGCTTTCAGAAGCAGTTCAGCCTGACCGCCGACGGCGTGGTGGGCCGTGCAACATGGTATAAAATCAGCTTTATCTATGTGAGCGTCAAGGATCTTGCCGAGCTGACCAGCGAGGGCGAGACCGCCGAGGGCACGCAGACCACCGGCGGTTGGCCGGGCACAGTCCTGCGGCGCGGGTCGAGCGGCAGCGCCGTGGAGCAGGTGCAGTTCTGGCTGTCCGACCTTGCACAGTTTGATTCCGCGCTGCCGCGCGTCACGGTGGACGGCCGCTACGGGGCAGCGACCGAGCGCGCCGTGCAGGCGTTCCAGAAAAAGCAGGGCCTGACGGCGGACGGCGCAGTCGGGCAGCGCACCTGGAATGCACTTTACGCCGCCTGGGTGGACGCGCAGAGCGACCTTGGCGGCACCGCATGGCCCGGCACAGTGCTGCGGCGGGGCGACAAGGGCATGGAGGTGCGGCTGGTGCAGTTCTGGCTGCGGCTGGCTGCGGACAACTACCGCGCACTGCACACCATAGCGGTGGACGGCAGCTTCGGCGCCGCCACCGTCAGCGCTGTGCAGGCGTTTCAGAGTGTTTTCGGGCTGACAGCCGATGGTGCGGTGGGCCGTGCAACATGGAACAAGCTGAAAGAGGTCGGCCTTGCTGTCGCAAACAGGCTCGTGGACGCAGACATTGCCCCGGGGCAGTTCACGGTCACCACGCGGGAGGGCAGCAGCGGGACTGCCGTACGGGCCGTGCAGTATTATCTGCGCCGGCTCGCGGCCTACTACAGTGATATTCCGTCCGTGACAGTGGATGGACGCTTCGGCGCAGCAACGGCGCGGGCCGTCAGGGCATGGCAGGCGCGGGCCGGGCTGCCCGTGGACGGCGTGGTGGGGCGGCTGACATGGCAAAGCCTGTATGACGCCGCCGCAGCACTCGACAGCAGCGGCCCCGTGGTGCGCATGATCCAACTGCCTGCCCCTGCCGCTGCGCTGCGCCCCGGTGACAGCGGCGCAGAGGTGCTGCGGCTGAGCCGGATGCTGCTGTTTCTGGGCCAGTGGATTCCCGAGATCGACCTGCCTAAGACCGACACGCCGACCAGCACCTTTGACCCTGCGCTGGAGACCGCCGTGCGCAGTGCCCAACGGTACTTCGGGCTGACCGAGACAGGCATTGTGACCGCTGCAGACTGGACGGTGCTGCGCGAGGCCGCCGAGCGGCTGCTGGCTGCCAATCCCGCCGGGCCCAGCCCAAAGCCCGATGGCGTATGGCCCGCCGGGGCGCTGGCGCTGGGCAGTGCGGGGCCTGCCGTATTGCAGGTGCAGCGCTGGCTGAACATCATTGCCGCCGCCAACCAGACCGCCGATTTTGTACCCGAGACAGGCATCCTTGGGCCGGAGACTGCGTCCGCGCTGGAAAGCTACCAGCTGACCGCCGGGCTGCAGACGCTTGGCATCGTGGACGCCGACACATGGGAAAGCCTGCGTCTGGCTGCGCAGGGACTTTGCCGCGAATGTAAGGAGGAATAATCCATGGCAAGAGTTTACATCTATGATTCCTACGATAACAAGTTCTTCCGCTACAACCTGAGCGAAAACGACCCGATGCCCTACAGCACCGGCACGACCCTGCGGGTGCGGGAATTCCGCGGCTCAAGCAGATCCAATGTGCTGTGGACCACCACCGCCGCCATGGAGGCATGGAACCTGACACGCCGCACCTACGGCAGCGGCATCCCGGTGGGGTACGCCTTCAAGCGGATCTGGGAGGGCGGCCACGGCACCACCAGCCAGCACTACGCAGGTGTCGCCTTTGATGTCGGGCAGCGCAGCACCGCCGACGAGCGCCGCAAGATCTACCGGGCCGCTGTTCGCAGCGGGGCATGGGGGTATGTGGAGCCTATGTCGATGACGCCGACCTGGGTACACTTTGACCGGCGGTACGGCAAGCCCGCCTGCGCGGGCACCACGGCCGGTTACCCCACTTTGCGGCGCGGAAGCCGCAGCACCTATGTGCTGATCCTGCAGGATGCCCTGAACGCACTGGGCTATTCGACCAACACGCTGGACGGTATCTTCGGTCATGCGACGGAAAGCGCACTGAAGGCCTGCCAGCGGCGGTTCGGTCTGCGGGCGGACGGCATCTGCGGCTGTGCGACATGGAAAAAGATTGCCGGTGCCACGGTGGGTATCGGCCGCACGGCAACCGTCATCGACAAATAAGGCATTGCGCTGCGGCAGCTGCGGTTGTATACTGTAGGCAGGCTCTGCCCTATATAAGGTAAGGAAGTGTTCTGAAATGGATATGATGGAATTTTTGCGCACCCGCCGCACCTACCGCCGCTTTGAACAGCGCCCTGTTGCACCGGAGATCCTGACCGAGGCCATTGATGCCGCCCGGCTGGCAAGCTGCGGGGCCAACCGCCAGACTGTGCGGTATATCCTTGTGCAGAGCGCCCGTGCCGTGTCCGCCGTGCAGCCGCTGGTCCATTGGGCCGCCTACCTGCCGCCCGAGCAGGGTGTGCCAAAGCCCGAGGAACGGCCGACTGCCTTCATCGCCGTTTTGCAGGACACCCGTCTGCCGGGCTGCAGCGATGTGGATGTAGGGCTGGCACTGGGCAGCCTGACCGCTGCCGCATGGGCCCACGGTGTGGGCAGCTGCATCATGGGGGCCATCGACCGCCCGGCGCTGACCGAGCTGCTGGCCCTGCCCGAGGGGCTGCGGCTCTGCTATATGGTGGCGCTGGGATACCCCGCCCACAAAAGCCGCGTGGTAAATATGCAGGACGGCAGCGTGAAATATTATCTGGACGAAAGCCGCGACTACTGCGTGCCGAAGCGCAGCATGGGCGAGGTTCTCGTCAAAACCGTCTGACCGTTTTGTAAAGTAATACAAACAGGATACCGCCGCACCTCCGGATACACCCGGCTGTGCGGCGGTTTTGCTGTTATGTGGGCCTGCCCATTCCTGCCTGTGCAGCGCTGCCCCCCTCTGGCTTACCTGTTGTGCCCGCGCAACTTCAACAAATTAAACTACAATTTTTCTACTTTTTGCAGCAAAAATCAGCATATTGCTATTTTGTGAACAATGTGTTGACAAATAAAGAACATCGCAGTAAAGTAAAGTGCACAAGCGATTGTAAAATCTATTAGGAAAGAGGGATTCATTCAAATGAATACGCTTGTAATCGTTCTGATTGCCGCGGTCGTTCTGGTATGTGCGTACGCCGGATACGGTCGTTGGCTCGCCAAGACATGGGGTGTTGACCCCAACGCCAAGACTCCTGCTGTGCGGCTGGAGGATGGCAAGGATTATGTTCCCACCAAGGGCTGGACGGTGTTTGCACACCAGTTCTCCTCCATTGCCGGTGCCGGCCCTGTTACCGGTGCCATTCAGGCTGCGGCCTTCGGCTGGCTGCCTGTGCTGCTCTGGGTGCTGATTGGCGGCGTCTTTTTCGGCGCTGTCACTGACTTCGGCGCTCTGTATGCTTCCGTCAAGAATGACGGCAAGTCGATGGGCCTGCTGATCGAGAAGTACATCGGCAAGACCGGCCGCAAGCTGTTCCTGCTGTTCTGCTGGCTGTTCTGCGGCATCGTCATTGCTGCCTTTGCAGACATGGTTGCCGGCACCTTCAACGCCTTTGACGCTGACGGCGCACAGGTCGAGGCCGCCTTCACCAACGGCGCGGCCGGCATGGTTTCCATCATGTTCATGCTGTTCGCCGTTGTGTTCGGCTTCATCCAGAAGAAGTTCAACTTCTCCGGCTGGCGCGAGGCCATCATCGGTATCATCTTCATCGTCCTGTCCTTTGCCGTCGGCATGAACTGCCCGCTGGTGTTCGGCAAGACCGCATGGAGCTACATCACCTTCGTTTACATCTTCTTTGCCGCGGTTCTGCCGATGTGGATGCTCAAGCAGCCCCGCGACTATATGACCACCTTTATGTTCGGCGCAATGATCGCCGGTGCTGTCATCGGCCTGCTGGTTGCCCACCCCACGATGAACCTGCCCGTCTTTACCGGCTTCAACAATGCCAAGCTGGGCACCATGTTCCCCATCCTCTTTGTCACGGTCGCCTGCGGTGCTGTCTCCGGCTTCCACAGTCTGGTTTCCTCCGGCACCTCCTCCAAGACTGTTGAGAATGAGAAGGACATGCTGAAGGTCGGCTACGGCGCTATGGTGCTGGAAAGCCTGCTGGCGGTTCTGGCGCTCTGCGTGGCCGGTGCTGCCGCCGCTGCGGACGGCACCCCCGCCTCCGGTACCCCGTTCCAGATCTTCAGCCGCGGCGTTGCCGGTTTCTTTGAGATGTTCGGCGTGCCCGTTTCGATTGCAACTGTCTTTATGACGATGTGCGTTTCCGCGTTGGCACTGACCAGTCTGGACGCCGTGGCCCGTATCGGCCGCATGAGCTTTCAGGAGCTGTTCAGCGTGGACGACATGGAGCATGCCGAGGGCTGGCGCAAGCTGTGCTGCAATGTCTACTTCTCCACCTTCATCACGCTGGTGTTCGGCTTTATCCTGACCCAGATCGGCTATGCCAACATTTGGCCGCTGTTCGGCTCCGCCAACCAGCTGCTCAGTGCGCTGGTTCTGGCCACCCTGTGCGTCTTCCTCAAGGTCACCGGCCGCAACAACAAGATGCTCTTCCCGCCGCTGGTCATCATGCTCTGCGTCACCTTCACCGCACTGGTGCAGCGCCTGATTGCGATGGTCAAGGCCATCTCCGCCGCTGCGTCCACCGCCATCCCTGCCGGTGAGACCACATGGGGCGCTGTCTTTATCGCCAACGGCCTGCAGCTGATCCTTGCGGTGCTGCTGATCGTGCTGGGCCTGAACATCGTGTTCCACAGCGTCAAGAGCTACACCACCTGCGATGCGCCCGAAGCAAAGGACAACGCCACGGTCACCGCAAAAGCCAACGCCTGAGGGCAGCCGGTACTTGACAAACCAGTTTCCATGGAGTAATATTTATACATAGCCGCAAGGGCGCGGCCGCACGCTGCGCTATCCGGCAACATCATGTTTCAAGCTCCGGTATCCGCAATCAGGACGCCGGGGCTTTTTGCATGAATATGAGGGAAACACTTATAAAGGTAAAGGAGAGTTCAAGATGAAGCTCAAAAAAATGCTTGCACTGACCATGGCCGGTTTGCTGGCCGCCGGTCTGACCGCCTGCGGTTCCACCGCCGACACCGCCGACACCTCCGGTGCCCCGGACGGCGACGGTGACCCCACCACCCTGACCGTTGCAATGGAGTGCGCTTACGCCCCCTACAACTGGACCCAGAGCGATGATTCCAACGGTGCCGTTGCGATTCGTGGTTCCAGTGACTACGCCTACGGCTACGATGTCATGATGGCCAAGAAGATCGGCGAGGCACTGGGCCAGAAGGTCCAGATCGTCAAGCTGGACTGGGACAGCCTGATTCCCGCCGTCATGACCGGCGATGTGGACTGCGTCATTGCCGGCCAGTCCATCACGGCTGAGCGCGCTGCACAGGTCGATTTCAGCGATCCCTACTACTACGCCTCGATCGTCACCCTGACGAAGAAGGACAGCGCCTACGCCAGTGCGGCAAGCGTGGCCGATCTGGCCGGTGCGACCGCCACCAGCCAGCTGGGCACCATCTGGTATGACACCTGCCTGCCCCAGATCGAGAACGCCAACATCCTGCCCGCGCAGGAGAGCGCGCCCGCCATGCTGGTGGCCCTGAACAGCGGTGCCTGCGACATCGTTGTCACCGACCGCCCCACCGCGCAGGCCGCGCTGGTTGCCTACCCCGACTTCACGCTGCTGGATTTCGGCGGCGGTGACAATGACTTCAAGGTCAGCGAGGAGGACATCAACATCGGCATCTCGATGAAGAAGGGCAACACCGCCCTGCAGAGCGCCATCAACGAGATCCTGTCCACAATGACCGCTGATGATTACAACGCTATGATGGACGATGCCATCAGCGCTCAGCCCCTGAGCGAGTAATTTTGCCCGCCTGCCCCTGCCGTTTTGTGCGGCAGGGGCTTCGGTGTTGGTAAAGTGAAGAAATCACAAAGGAGAATTTCATGCAAGACTTTTTCACAAACTGTGCCACAGTGCTGCAGAAGTACGGCTTTTCGTATCTGCGCGGCGCGGGCACGACCCTGCTGCTGGCGCTGGTCGGCACATTTTTCGGCTGCCTGATCGGCTTTGCGGTCGGCGCACTGCAGACCATCCCCATTGACAAGCAGCGCGACCCGGCGTGGAAGCGGGTGCTGCTCAAGATTTTGCACATCTTCCTGCGCTGCTATGTGGAGCTGTTCCGCGGCACGCCGATGATCGTGCAGGCCGTGTTCATCTACTACGGCCTGTTGCAGGTATTCGGCATCAAGATGGGCATGTGGCAGGCAGGCTTCTTCATCGTTTCCATCAACACCGGTGCCTATATGGCGGAGACGGTCCGCGGCGGCATCGTGTCCATCGACCCGGGCCAGACCGAGGGTGCCAAGGCCATCGGCATGAACCACTGGCAGACGATGCTCCATGTCATTCTGCCGCAGGCGCTGCGCAACATCATCCCGCAAATCGGCAACAACTTCATCATCAACATCAAGGACACCTCGGTGCTGTCGGTCATCTCGATCACCGATTTGTTCTTTGTCCACAAGAGCGTGGTCGGCGCGCTGTACACCTACTTTGAGAGCGCTGCCATCGTCATGGTCATCTACCTGACGATGACCCTGTTCGCCAGCTACCTGCTACGCCTGTGGGAGAAAGCGCTCGACGGCCCGCAGAACTATGACCTGAACACGACCGACTCGCTGGCCTACACCAGCGGCATGTACAATGCCCCGGACCCGAACCATGAGTCCCAGAATCTGGATATGAAGGGAGGCGCAGCCCATGTCTGAGCCTGTTATTGAGGTACGCCACCTCTCCAAGAGCTTCGGCACCCATGTCGTTCTGCGCGATGTGGATTTCACCGTCAACCCCGGCGATGTCACCTGCATCATCGGCGCGTCCGGCAGCGGCAAATCGACCCTGCTGCGCTGCATCAACCTGCTGGAGACCCCCACGAACGGCAAGGTGCTGTTCCACGGCAACGACATCACGGCCAAGGGCAGCGACCCGTGCGCCTACCGCGCGAAGGTGGGCATGGTGTTCCAGAGCTTCAACCTTTTCAACAATATGACGGTGCTGGACAACTGCACGGCGGGCCTGCGCTATGTGCTGCACATGGACAAGGAATCCGCCGAGCGCACCGCACTGGACAATCTGGAGAAGGTCGGCATGGCCCCCTATATCCATGCCAAGCCGCGCCAGCTTTCCGGCGGGCAGAAGCAGCGTGTGGCGATTGCCCGCGCGCTGGCCATGCAGCCCGAGGTACTGCTGTTTGACGAGCCGACCTCCGCGCTGGACCCCCAGATGGTGGGCGAGGTGCTGGCCGTCATGCGCCAGCTGGCAAAGGAGGGGCTGACGATGCTTGTCGTCACCCATGAGATGGCCTTTGCCCGCGATGTATCGACCCATGTAGTCTACATGGCGGACGGCGTCATCTGTGAGGAGGGCACACCCGCCGACATCTTTGAGCGCCCGCAGAACCCCAAGACCGTTGAGTTCCTGAGCCGGTTCCGGCAGGCGTAACAGCATAAAAAACGACCGATGGTGCAAAAGCCATCGGTCGTTTTTTGGTTATGGGGCAGTAAAAATATGGCTGCGGGGCATCGAGAATGCCGCTCCTTCTTTAGCCAAGCGGCACATCAATCTCATCTCCGATAGCAAAGCTGTAGATCGTCAGCTTCGTCACCGGCACGCTCAACCGCTGGGCAAACGCCCGGCGGTAAAGCCGCAGCTGGGCGGCGTATTCGTCAATATAATACTGCGCATCGCGGCTGCGGTCGGTCTTGTAGTCAAGGATCTCGGCATGCTCGTCAAACACCAGCACAAGGTCGGCAATGCCCTGCACCAGTACCTCGGCCCCGGCGGCGCTCCCCTGCTGTGCGGCGGGGGTAATGTCGGCGGCGGGCAGCGCCGTGATGAACGGCTCCTCGCGCAGGATGCGGCGAGCCAGCCGGATTCGCCGCCAGACCGCACTGTCAAAGAAGGGGCGCACGGCGTCCAGATCCAGCTTATCCGCCAGCGCAGCGTCCAGCAGCTGCAGCCCGGTCTGCCGCTGTACCTCGGCCGTCAGATCGGGGGCCGGGCCGTCAAAGGGCACGCTCTGCATAAAGGCGTGGATGGCGGTGCCGCGCTCGGCGCCGGTCATGCCGCTTTTTTGCAGAAAGGCCGGGCGCTCCAGCGCAACCGGGCGGGCGGCGTGGGCCACCGCGCTGACGCTGACCTTGGCGGGGACTTTTTCGAGCGCGGCGCGGGGGCTTTGCCAAGCAAAGCTGGCCCGCAGCTGCGCCACCAGCACAGGGTCCGCCGCAGCGGCGGGCGGCGCAGGCGGCTGCTCCGTCTGGTCGGGCAGGGGCAGCAGCCGGATGTCCAGCGGCACACCGGTTTTGCGGTGGTGCGGCAGAAAGTTCGTGCGCGCCCAAAGCGCATCGCTGCCCGGGTGCAGCATTGCAGCAGTCAGCAGCCACCCGGCCCAGCTGCCCATGCCGCGCATCGACTCCGGGCCGGTGGCCTCGGCTGCGGCGCAGAGGGCGGGCAGCTTCAGCGCGCTGTCAGTTCGTTTGAGCGGCACTGTGATGATCAGCGCATCCTGCGCGCGGGTCAGCGCAACATACAGCACACGCATCTCCTCGCTCAAGGTCTCGGTGCGGATGGCCTGCGCCAGCGCCGCATAGGGCAGCGTTTTAAACCGCTTGGCCGCCCGCGGCGCACGCAGCATGACGCCCACGCCGAGGCGGCTGTGGGTCAGCACCGGCCGCACAGCGTCGCTCTGGTTAAACTGGTGGGCCGTGTCCGCCACAAAAACGACCGGAAATTCCAGCCCCTTGGAGCGGTGTACCGTCATGATGGAAACACAGCCGGGGCGGGTCTGCCCGCCTGCGCTCTGGTTCAGTCCGCCGTTGTGGGCAGCAGCGTCCATCGCGCGTATCAGCGCGGGCAGCCCCGCGCGCCCTGCCCCGGCAGCCCACGCTGTAAAGCTGAGCAGATCCTCGCGGCAGCGCAGGCCGTCGGGCAGCGCACCCACGGCGGCAAGATAGCCGGTGCGGGCCAGCAGTTCCCCGAGCAGCTCCTCCACCGGCAGGGTGCGTGCAAGGCGGCGGTACTCGGCCAGTGCCTCGGTAAAGGGGGCAAACCGCGCCTGCTCCCCGCCAAGGACCGCCCCGTACAGACTGCCGTTGGGCCTTGCACGGCGCAGCGCAACAAGGTCGTCCGCCGTGTAGGGGAACATCGGGCTCAGCAGCACAGCTGCCAGCGGAATATCCTGCGCCGGGTTGTCGATGACGCGCAGCAGCGCCGCAAAGGGACGGATATGCGGCTCATCGAGCAGATCGGCGGCGGAATCCGCAAAGACCGGGATGCCCGCCGTGCGCAGCGCACCCTCATAATCGGCAAAGCCCTTGCGACCGCGCAGCAGGATGCAGAAGTCCTCATACCGGCAGGGGCGCACCCCCTCCTTGCCGCGCACGGCAAAGCCGGTTTTGACCATCTCGGCGATGCGCCCGGCAATGACAGCGGCATCGCCTGCGGTATCGGCCCCGTCAATGACATCAATCTCGCACAGGCCCTGATAGGCGGCGCTTTTATCCCCGCCCACGACAAGCCGCTGGCCGTCCCCATAGGGTACGCCGCCCAGCCCCTGCGTGAAAAACACCTCAAACAGATAGTTGATGCCCGCGATCACGCCGGGTGCGCTGCGGAAGTTTGCATCCAGCGCCAGCGTGGCCGGACTTGGGGCCGGCTGCGGGTGGGGTTTCCACTGCTGCTGCTTGTCCACAAAGATGCCGGGATCTGCCAGGCGGAACCGGTAGATGCTCTGCTTGATGTCGCCCACGAAGAAAAGGTTGTCCGCCTCGGGGCGGGCCAGCGCAAAATAGATGGCGTCCTGCAGGGCGTTCGTATCCTGATACTCGTCCACCAGCACCGCCGTGTAGCGGCTGCTGACCGTGCGGCACAGCGGCGTGCGTTCGTTGCGCTCATTGACGAGCAGATCAAGCGTCAGATGCTCATAATCCGCGTAGTCCAGCACCTTTTCAGCACATTTCGCGGCAAAGCAGTTATCGGCAAAGGTCTGCGTCACCCGCACAAGGGCTGCCACCAGCGGCGCAGCGCGGCGGCGGTCAGCGGCAAATTCCTCAGCCGTGCAGAGCAGTGCATCCCGGCGCAGGCTTTCAAGCTGCTTTTTTGCGCGGTCGCGCAGCTCGGACGCAGCGGCGGCGGACTGGTTTGCGTCCTTGCCGCCCTTGATGCGCCCCGCCGCACGCCAGCCGGACAGAGCCAGCTCAAGCGCCGACAGGCATTTGTCCCAATCGCCCTGCTCCAGATAGTAGCAGAGGTTCTCGACCCGGGCGGCATCATCAAGCATGACGGCCGTGTAGGCAGCATCGGCCTTTTCGTCCCGCGCTGCGATGGCCGCGCCGCTGTCCAGCAGCGCCTTGACGCCCTGCGCCCGGGCCAGCGCGATGCCCAGCAGCTCACGGCCCCATTCGGTCTGCTGCGGCGGGGCCTCCTGCTGCCACATTTCGGCAAAGGCAGCCAGTGACGCCGCCGGGTGGGGCAGCGCCCGGGTAAAGTGGTACAGGTCCAAAACCGCATCCCCGGCCGTGCTGTCGGTACGGCCCCGGTCGTACAGGTCGGCAAAGGCGCGGAAGTCGGCGTCCTGATAGGCGGTCTCCAGCGTGGCGGCCAATGTCTCCTGCTCAATGCGGGCAAGGTCGGCCGCCTCGGCGGTCGTGAAGTCGGGGGGTACATCGAGCATGGCAAAATGCTGCTGCACAAAATGCAGGCAAAAGGCATCCACCGTGCCGATGGACGCGCGCTGCAAAAGCAGCTGCTGGCGGCGCAGGTTGGTGTTGCCTGGGTGGGCGCGCACCTCCTGCGCAAGGCGGGCCGTGATGTCGGCCCGCAGCTTGGCCGCCGCTGCATTTGTGAAGGTCATGATCAGCAGCGTATCAGCATCCGCCGGGTGCTCCGGGTCTGTGATAAGCCCCACCACGCGCTCGACCAGCACGCGGGTCTTGCCCGAGCCGGCTGCCGCCGACACCAGCAGGCTGCCGCCCCGCGCCTTGATCGCTGCCGCCTGAGCCGGGGTGAATTGTATCTTGGGTTGTTCTGGCATGGGGTGTCTCCTTTATGTAGAAAAGCTTCCCCCTAGGGGGAAGGCGTTCTCATTCCGCAAACGGGTCGTCCTTGATCGAAATCGTCCGTTCGTGTTCCCCGTCGCGGTGGGTGCAGGCGCAGCGGAAGTCGCAGTAGGTACAGGGGCTTTTGCCGCCGCCGGGGCAGAGCGGCTCAGCGTCAATGCGGCCGCTGTACAGGTTTTCCGCCATATCGATGAGCAGGCCGTCCAGATGATCCCGGATGCGGCCCAGCTTCGCCTCATCGGCCAGCGTGCTTTTGCTGTTCAGCACCTTGCCGGTCTTGGTGCTGAAGCTCAGCGGCACAAACTCACCGGTGCCTTTGGTATCCATGGCACGGTAGATGCTCTCATCATCGAGCAGCAGGCCGTTCATCGGGTAGGTCGGCGCGGGGTCGGCCTCCTCGGTCAGCTCGCGGCGGTCAACACTCTCGGGTGCAGGGTCGGCCAGCAGGTACTCGACCCCCGCCGCCGTAGCACCGGGGAAGGCCTCCTGCGCGTTGCGCTCCAGCGTAAAGAGGTACAGCAGCATCTGGCAATCCAGACCGTAGTAGACCTCCTTCAGCTTGAACTCCTTGCCGCCGGTCTTGTAGTCCACGACCCGCAGATAGGTCTTGCCGCGTTTTTCCAGCGGCATCGCATCGACACGGTCCACCGTGCCGACAATGCGCACCGTATGCCCCGCCCCATCGGCAAGCTGCACCGGGTCGATGCGTGGGGCGTCCGGGTTTTCGGCATCGGGGCGGTCGTCAATGCGCAGCTCAAACGCAACGGGGCGAAAGCCCGACTGCCGCAAATCGCGCTGGATAAAGCCCAGCAGCCCTACCAGATTGCGCCGGATCCGGCCGATCAGGTAGTCCATCCGCACCGTCATGCCGGGCAGGTTTTCGGCCACATATTCGTCCACCAGCGCATCGACAAGGGCCTCCACCTCCTCCGGCGTCAGCGTCTTGAACGCCTCGCCGCGGCGGCGCAGGGCGTTTTCCAGCACCCAGTGGGTCAGCGTGCCGCTTATATTGGGGGCAAGCTCGGCCTTTTTGCGGGGCGCAGCCTTGATGATGTACTGCAGAAAATAGCCAAAGGGGCAGCTCTGGTATTTTTCAAACCGGGTGGGGCTGATGCGCAGCCCCTGCCCAAGCAATGCCTCCAGCGCGGCGGTATCCTCGACCTGCTGCTCTGCCCCGGCGGCGTCCACCGCACGGCGCACAGCGGCATAGCCGGGGGCCAGCGCAGGGTCAGCGTCCAGCACGGCACGCACTGCCGCACCGGCACACTGCCGCTCCGGGTCCTGACTGAGCATACCCAGCACATCAAGCGCAGCGGCCGGGGCGGCGGCCAGCTGCACCGCCGTGGGGGTGCGGGGCGGCACCTGCAGATACTGCAAAATCGGTGCCAGCGCAGCACTGGCGGGGGCGGCATCCTCGGCATGGGCCGCTGCGGGCCAGCTGAGCCAGAGATAGCTGCGTGCCACGGTCAGCGCCTTGTAAAAGCAGATCCCCTCGCGCAGCACCTTGTTGGCAAAGCAGTCGGGCAGCTCGGCGCCCTGTTCCATCATAATGTCGCGGTCGGCGTGGGTCAGCAGGCCCTGATCGCCGGGCGTCTGGGGGAACTCCCCCTCCAGCAGGCCGACCACAAAGACGGCATCGGTCTCGGGCAGGCGCATACGGCCCGCCGTTGTCACGATCACGCTGTCAAGGCTCTGGGGGATATGCCCCATGTCGGTCGTGCGCAGCAGCAGCGTAAAAAGCTCGGCGTACTCGGCCGGGGGCAGCTTTTCACTGCCCAGCAGACGGGCAAGCTGGTCAAGCAGCCCCATAACGACATTCCATTCGCGCAGGATCTCATCAGCCTCGGGCAGGCGGCCCTCTGCGCGCAGCTTTTCTGCAAGGCTCTCAAGCGCCTTCTCAGCCCCGAGGGACTGCAAAAACAGGAATATCTGCTTGGTCAGTGCCGCTGCGGGGGCGCCGGCCGCCTTGGGTACAAAGTCCGCCAGCCGCTCCATAATGAAGGCGCGGGCGCACTCGGCATCGGCCAGCACCTGCCGGTCCTGATCGGAGTCATGGCCGTCATACCCCGCCGCGCTGCGGGTAAAGGGCTCCCGCCAATCGGCGGCGGTCAGCTGCCATGTGTAGGCATAATTTTCAAGGGCACACTGCTGGCTTTCCGGCAGATCGACCAGCCCGGTCTTGAGCAGGCGCAGCACGCTGCGGCTCGACACGCCGCGCAAAAGCTCCAGCGCGGCATGGACGGCCCGCGCCGGGGCGGTGTTTTCGGGGGTAGTGGCCTCATCGCAGAAAAGCGGTATGCCTTGCAGGCGGAACTCATACCGCAGCGGGGCAAGGTACTGCTCCGCATTGCGGCATATGACCGCCATGCGGCTGTAGGGGGTGCCCTGCCGCGCGCGGGCCGCGATCTCGGCGGCTACCGCCTTGGCCTCGGCCTGACGGGATTCCGCCGCGTGGTAGGTAATGGCCGGATGCGCCGGATCGACCACAGCCTCCGGCGTATAGGCAGGGTCCGCCAGCAGCAGGCCCAGCTCGGCCAACGCCGGGGCATCGGCATGGCGGCGATCCTCGGTCAGCAGCTCGGTATGGGTGGGCACACCGGCCTCTGCGGCCATCCGCTTGAGGGTATTGACCACATTTTTGGCACCGCTGAACAGCCCCATGCCGCCGTCCCGGTCCTGCTCGCCGTCACAGCAAAGGCAGACCGTTACATCGGCCACCGGCAGCATGGCCGCCAGCAGGGCGCGCTTCGGCGCATTAAAGGTATCAAACTCATCAATGTACACGGCGCGCCCCGCAAAGAAGGCTGCGTCCAGCCGCTCCGCTGCGCGCTGCTGGCGGTCGCCGGGGTCCATGGCGCTCTGGGCCAGCAGCCCCTCATACGCGGCATAGATCAGGGCCAGTTCATCCAGCTTTTCGCGGTCGGCCCCGGGGGCCTTTGCATACTCTGCCAGCATTTCCGGCGTGACACCGGCGCTTTTCAGTTCGCTGACGGTCTGGGCCGCCTTCTCGCAGAAGGCGGCGCTGCGCCGCTGGCGGCTGTAGTACACGACCTTGTCCAATAGCGAATCCGCCGCCCGGCGCAGCAGCAGGGCACGGCCCGCCTCGGTCAGGGTGGGCACGGCCGCCCCGCCGTAGCGGCGCAGCAGGGCCTCCGCCAGCGAGGTGAAGGAGTAGCTTTCGACATAGGCGGAAAGGCTGTCCCCCAGCGTGCGGTAGAGCTGCCCCTCGGTGGAGGAGGTAAACTGCTCCGGCACGATCAGGATGCTGCGCTCCCCCCGCGCCGCGCGTGCGCGCAGGGCGGCGAGCATGGTATGCGATTTGCCCGAGCCGGATGGGCCCAAGATGAAGTTTAGCATGGTGGTGTCCTTTCTGATAGCCTTCTCCCTTGGGAGAAGGTGGCCCGAAGGGCCGGATGAGGGGCGCGCGCGTGCAGCAAGCCATTTGCGGGCGGCAGCGGCAAGGCCGCCCCTCATCAGTCAGCGGGCAAGCCGCTGACAGCTTCCCCCGCGGGGGAAGCCAATCTGCCTATAAAGTCCGCAACCGCCAACCTTACCTCAAACCGGCCGAACACCAGCGCGTTTTCATCGGCGCTGGGGTAGGCGGCGGTGCTGCCGGAAATGCAGAGCGAGGGATACAGCACACAGAACCAGTTGCGGCCCTGCGCGGTGCCCAGCTCTATGCGCAGGGCGGTGTACTCCCCGCCGGGCAGAGAAAAGCTGCCGTAATCGCGGGCAGAAAAGTTGTGGCGCTCCAGCCGCAGTGCAGCCGTTTGCGGGCTGTGGGCGCGGTGCAGGACGCTGTCGGCTGCAGCCTGCAAAGCGGGCAGCGCCGTCTGCAGCGCACGGACAGCCTGCTGCGGGCTTTGCGCCTGCGTCACGGCGGGCGGCAGGGCGGCCAGCACGGCATCCCGCACCTGTAATTTCAGCAGCTGGTCATCCCAAGTATCGCTGTTGGCTAAGATGTGCAGCCGCACGGTGTCAGCACGCACCCGGGCGGCGGTGCGCCGGTGCCAATCGGCATAGGCGGTAAGTACAACAGTCAGCGCCAGCGCCAGACCGGCACCCAGCTCCAGCACGCGGCGGGTATGCTTCGTCATAACAGTTCTCCCCTTTCCAACCGGAGTATGGGCAGAAAGGGGAGAAAATAATCATAAGGCAATACCGCATAATTCTAAGTGCCGCTACGGCGAGCGAGGTGCGGCAGCTGCTAAGCCAAAAGCGCAGATAATACTGGATGTCTTATCGAGCATTTTGGCAACGCAGATGCCGTGCCGCAGCCGCCGGAGCGGTGCTTAAGCCGTCAGGCGGGAATTGTGCGGTGTTGCCATAAGATTGTCCGCACAGCGCGGGATCACTTTTTTGCGCCGAACAGGCGGCGGGCCGTCACGAAGGGGCCGCCGCGGGTCGGCTTGCAGAGATAGACCTGCCGGTAGCTGCTTTTGAGGGCGGCCACGGCCTTGCGTGCGGCGTCCTGCCTGTCAAAGATGCCAAAGACGGCCGCACCGCTGCCGGTCATCTGGGCTGTCACGGCACCATGCGCCCGCAGCGTTTTGCAGATGGCGGGTGTTTCGTCCGCACCGGAGCAATGCTCGAGCGCATTGCCAGCCGCCGCGCAGACGCCGGGCAGGTCGTTTTTGCGGATGGCCTGCTCCTGTGCCTCGCAGTCAGGGTGGACAGGGCTGCCCATTGTGTCATAGCGGGCAAAGGCTTCGGGGGTGGAAACGCCCACGCTGGGCATCGCCACCACGAACCAGCAGTCCGGGCAGGGCGGCAGGGCTTTCATCAGATCGCCCACGCCCCGCACACGGCAGGTGCCGCCCATCAGGGCAAACGGCACATCAGCCCCGATGCCCGCACCGATGGCGCACAGCTCACTCATCGAAAGCTTTGCGCCGTACAGCTCATTCAGACCGACCAGCACCCCGGCGGCATCGGCACTGCCGCCGGCCATGCCAGCCCGCACCGGTACCCGCTTGTAGATCGTCATATCCACGCCCGCCAGCAGACCGGTATAGGCAAAGAAAGCCAGCGCCGCCTTGACAGCGGTGTTTTTATCGTTGGCCGGCACAAAGCTGCCGGGCAGATGCAGCGTCAGGTCATGGCTGCGGCGCAGCGTGATTTTTTCATATAGGTCGATGGTCTGCATGACCATATCCAGATCATGGTAGCCGTTGGGCAGCGTGCCCACGACATCCAGCGACAGATTCAGCTTGGCCGGGGCCAGCACCGTCACAGAACGGTATTGCATAGGGGTCACTCTCCTGTTATTTGCTCTGCGGATGGCAGGGTTACTTCGTCCAGCCGTTCTCGCTCAAAAATTCGCGGATGCGCTTCATTGCGATCTGCAGATGATCCACGCTGTAGGCATAGCTGATGCGGGCGTACCCCTCGCCGGAGGCGCCGAACGCCGAGCCGGGGATAATGGCAACCTCTTTTTCACGCAGCAGCCGCTCGCAGAATTCACTGCTCGTCAGGCCGCTGATCTGGATCGAGGGGAACACATAGAACGCGCCGCGCGGCTCAAAGCAGGTCAGGCCCATATCGTTGAGCGCCTTGACCACATAACGGCGGCGGCGGTTGTACTCGTCCCGCATCATCTCGATCTGGTCATCACACTGGCGCAGCGCCGTGACCGCCGCATACTGGCTGGTGGTCGGGGCTGACATGATGCAGCTCTGGTGGATCTTGGTCATAACCTTGATGAGCGGCGCGGGGCCTGCGGCATAGCCGAGGCGCCAGCCGGTCATGGCGTAGGATTTGGAGAAGCCGTTGACGACAACGGTGCGCTCGGCCATGCCGGGCAGCGATGCAATGGACACATGGCGGTCGAGGCCGTAGGTCAGCTCAGAATAAATTTCATCCGACAGCACCAGCACCTTCGACTCGCGCAGGACGGCGGCGATCTCCTCCATCTCGTCGGCGCTCATGACGGCACCGGTGGGGTTGTTGGGATACGGGAAGATCAGCAGCTTTGTCCGCGGCGTGATGGCCGCCCGCAGCTGGTCGGCAGTCAGGCGGAACTGATCCTCGGCGCGGGTAGCAATATGCACCGGCACACCGCCGGTCAGCTGGGTGATCGGCTCATAGCAGACAAAGCATGGCTCGGGAATGATGACCTCGTCCCCGGGCTGGACCACCGCGCGGATGATCAGGTCGATGGCCTCACTGCCGCCGACCGTGACAAGGACATTTTCCTCTTTATAGTGCAGGTCAAAGCGGCGGCCAAGGTAGCTGCAGATCTCATTGCGCAGCTCCTTCAGGCCGGCGTTGGCTGTGTATTTGGTGCGGCCCAGCTCAAGGCTGCGGATGCCTGCATCGCGGACGCTCCACGGCGTTTTAAAGTCCGGCTCGCCAACGCCCAGAGAGATGCAGTGCGGCATTTCAGCCGCCAGATCAAAGAACCTGCGGATGCCGGACGGGCGCATTGCCTTGGCGGCAGGGGCAAGCAGTTCATCGTAGTTCATCACAGGACGGTACACTCTCTTTCATCGGGTTCTTCGGCCAGATACAGCCGGCCACCGCGCTTGTAGGGGCGCAGCACAAAGCTGGTGGCGGTGGAGAGCACATCGTCCAGCGGAGAGAGGCGCTTGGCCACGAAGATCGCAATTTCCTGAAAGCTGTGGCCCTTGATGATGACCTGCAGGTCGTAGCTGCCGCTCATCAGCAGCACGGTATCCACCTCGTCAAACTGGGCGATGGTCATACCGATGTCGTCAAAGCCGCGGGCCTTGTGGGGGGTCACACGCAGTTCGATGACAGCCTCCACCAGATTGACGCCGGCCTGTTCCCAGTCCACCAGCGTTTCATACCCGCGGATGTAGCCCTTGGCGGCGGCCTCGTCCATCATGGCGGCGATCTTCTCGGGGGTCTTATCCAGCATGGCCGCGATGTCCTCGATCGGCATGCGGGCGTTCTTTTCCAGAATACGGAGCAATTCTTCCATAGTACCACACCTCACTCAAGTATATGCAGCTATTATAGCATATTCGCGGCAGGATTGCACCATTGTTTTTTGCGGCAAAGCCCTGCCGATCACAAAAAAAGCAGCATCCCCGTGCCTTACACAGGGATGCTGCTCTGTTTTTTGTCAGCCCTCGGCAGGCTGTTCGTCTGCCGTCTGGGGTTCCTCCGGCTCTGCGGGCTGTTCCGGCTCTGCAGACTCGGGCGCAGGCTCTGCAGCCGCTTCGGGTTCCTCGGCTGTGCCCAGCTCCTCGTTCTGCATTTCCTCCACAAGGGCATCGGTCAGCGCAGGGGCGGGTGTGACCTCCACCTGCATCTCACTCTCCTGCAGGGCGGTCAGATACCACTGGCGGTTCTCCCCGCGGGTAAAGACATAATCCATATACTTCGTCGGCTCGGTGGGGGCTGTCAGCGAAAGCTCACCGGTGGCGTTGTTCGTGGCGGTGGGCACATAGCCGACCGTGACGATGCGCTTGCCATCCCGGCGGCTGATCTTCTCGACCGTCGGCGTGTACTGCGCCACAGAGCTGGTAACCGGCACCAGATAGGCCTGCTTTTCCTCATCGTACTGGTAGACGAATTCCTCGGTGCTGAAGGTTCCCTCCGGCACCTTATACTCAGGGCCGAGAAGGTTGGCGATGTAGGTATCGACCTCCAGCGCGGGGATCATGGCCGAGCCGGTATCGGGGTCACGCTCATACTGGTCAAGGCTGCCGCCGCTGTTCTGCACCTGATAGACGGTGCCCCAGATGGCGGCCTGCTTGAACACACCGGGGTCAACGCTGTTCACATCGTCAAACGCCACGGGGTCCAGCATGACCATGCCGTACAGGCGGTCACGGTACGCCTTGCGCAGGCCGCTGTCGTCCAGCGCCGAGCGCACAAGCCCAACGATCCAGCCCAGCACGGTAAACAGGCCGATGAGCGCAAGCAGCAGCGCCACACTGCCCACGACCTGCCGTGCCAGACGACGGTTATTGCGAATATGTTCTTCTCTGTAATTTGCCATTGTGGATGTGTTGCTCCTTTGGGGGGATTGAAAAGCGGTGCGGCAGACCTCTTACTTATTCTTGTACATCTGCTCGTAGTATTTCTGGTAATCACCGCTGGTGACATGGGCCATCCAGTCGGGGTGTGCCAGATACCAGTCGATGGTAAGCACAATGCCCTTCTCGAACGGGGTCTCGGGGTACCAGCCCAGATCCTCCTTGATCTTGGTCGGGTCGATGCCGTAGCGGCGGTCATGGCCGAGGCGGTCAGCGACATGGGTGATCAGCTCCTCGCTGATACCCTCGTCCTTCAGGCGGTCATGCAGCTGGGCAATGACGGTCTTGACGATGAAGATGTTGGGGCGCTCGTTATGGCCGCCCACATTGTAGACCTCGCCGTCCTTGCCCCCCTGGGCAACCATGTCGATGGCCTTGCAGTGATCCATGACATACAGCCAGTCGCGGATCTGCATGCCGTCACCGTAGACGGGCAGCGTCTTATGCTGCTTGGCATTGTTGATGAGCAGCGGGATCAGCTTCTCGGGGAACTGATAGGGGCCGTAGTTGTTGGAGCAGCGGGTGATGTTCATCGGCATACCGTAGGTATCGTGGAACGCCTTGACGAACATGTCCGCGCTGGCCTTGGAGGCAGAGTAGGGGCTGTGCGGGCACAGCGGGGTGGTCTCCATAAAGTAGCCCTCGGCACCCAGTGCGCCGTAGACCTCATCGGTGGAAACCTGCAGGTACTTCTTGCCCTCTTTCCACGTCTTTGCGGCGGCATCATACCATGCGTCCTTGCAGCACTGCAGCAGGTTCACGGTGCCCAGCACATTGCTCTCGACAAAGATCTCGGGGTTTTTGATGCTGCGGTCAACATGGCTTTCGGCTGCAAAGTTGATGACATAATCGGGATCGTACTTGGCGATCAGGTCGGTGACGAGCGCCTTGTCGCAGATGTCGCCCTGCACAAAGATGTGACGGGCATCGTCCTCGATGTCCTGCAGGTTCTCGAGGTTGCCGGCATAGGTCAGCTTGTCGAGGTTGATGAGGCGGATGTCCTCATACTTTTCCAGCATATAGTGGACAAAGTTCGAGCCGATAAAGCCGGCACAGCCGGTTACAAGATAAGTCTTCATATATCAAAGTTCTCCATTCCAGTTTGCAAAAAAGTCCTTGAGGGCGTCCTGCCAGTCGCGCATCTCATCGCCGACCGTGCAGCGCAGCATACGGTTTTCGAGCGCGCTCCACGCCGGGCGGTTGGCGCTGGCCGGGTTGGCGGCCGCGTACTCGGCGCTGGTGACAGGCTCGACCCGGCAGGAAAGCCCTGCCCCCTGCATGATGGCGCAGGCAAAGTCATACCAGCTGCAGATGCCGTTGCCGGTGCAGTGGTAGATGCCGTAATCGTGGCTGACGGCCAGCTTCAAAATATGGTAGGCCAAATCGACGGCGTTCGTCGGGTTGCCCAGCTGGTCGTTGACAACGGTGATTTTATCGTGGGTCTGACCCAGACGGACCATCGTCTTGACGAAGTTTTTGCCGTAGGCACTGTAGAGCCATGCCGTGCGCACGATGAAGTGCCGGCGGCAGAACCGCTCAACATACTGCTCGCCCAGCAGCTTGGTCTGGCCGTAGGCCGAGATGGGTGCAGGCACGGCGCACTCGTCCAGCGCCACACCACCGTTGGCGGTGCCGGGGAACACATAGTCAGTCGAAACATGGATCAGCCGTGCGCCGATCTTCTCGCAGGCGAGCGCCAGATTGCGCGGGCCGAGGGCGTTGACTCTGAACGCCGCATCGCGGGCAGTCTCGCAGCCGTCCACATTCGTGAAGGCTGCGCAGTTGATGACCGTATCCGGCTGGTGGCGGCGGATATAGTTGATGGTGGCCTCGCGGTCGGTGATGTCCAGCTCATCGACATCCACCGGGATAACGGTGGCCTTGCGCAGACGCTCGGGCAGGGGGCCGATGGTGCAGCCCTCCTCCGCAAGCTGGCGCTGCAGCTCGGTACCCAGCTGACCGCGGCAGCCGGTAATCAAAATTTTCATAGATTCTCTCCCCCGCTCCGATCAATACTGCAGCTTGTCGTCTGCGACATTCTTCAGGTGCTGACCGTAGGGGCTCTTGCCGTAGCGAGCTGCGCTCTCGAGCAGCTTCTCCTTGGTGATCCAGCCGTACTTGTAGGCGATCTCCTCGGGGGCCGAGATTTTGATGCCCTGACGCTGCTCGATGGTCTGCACAAAGGTAGCAGCCTCCACAAGGGAGTCCATCGTGCCGGTGTCAAGCCATGCATAGCCGCGGCCGAGCAGCTGGACATCCAGCTTGCCCTGCTCCAGATACATCTGGTTCAGGGTGGTGATCTCCAGCTCACCGCGAGCGCTGGGCTTGACCTGCTTGGCCATCTTTACGACCTCATTATTGTAGAAGTAAAGGCCGGTGACAGCGTAGTTGCTCTTGGGGTTGGCGGGCTTTTCCTCAATGTCGGTGGCGTGGCCGTCCTTGTCAAAGGCCACAACGCCGAAGCGCTCGGGGTCGTTGACATAGTAGCCGAAAACGGTGCTGCGCCCTGCTGCGGCGTTGGCAGCAGCGGCCTTCAGCCGCTTGGAGAAGCCGGCGCCGTAGAAGATGTTGTCGCCCAGAACCATCGCGCAGCAGTCATCGCCGATGAACTCCTCGCCCAGAATAAAGGCCTGTGCCAGACCGTCCGGACTGGGCTGGACCTTGTACTGCAGGTGCAGGCCGTACTGGCTGCCGTCCCCCAGCAGCGCCTCAAAGCGCGGGGTGTCCGTGGGGGTGGAAATGATCAGAATGTCCTGGATGCCCGCCAGCATCAGCGTAGACAGCGGATAGTAAATCATCGGCTTGTCATAGACGGGCAGCAGCTGCTTGGATGTGACCATTGTCAGCGGGTAAAGTCGGGTGCCGGCGCCGCCGGCCAGGATAATACCTTTCATCGTTTACAACTCCTTATTTTATTGGTGCAGTGCGCGCCGCCCATCCCATCGGGGCATAATCTCACACAATACGATTAAAGTCATTATACAGCATTTAAGGGCCACACGCAAGGGGGAAATTCTCTCACCCGCCCCGCATTTTTTGACACGCCGGCCGGCATAACCGCACCCGGCGCGCCCCCGCGGAAGCGGTTTTCCGCCCGCCTTTCGCCTCAAATTGTTTCCGTTTTGTTACGATTTCTTTGCAGCGTCTTGACGTAACGCGCCGACTGTGCTACAATACAGAAAATATAAATCACGATGGCACGTTGCTGCATCGTTTCCAATAGAAGTTAAAGACTGAAATTAAGGAGGCGTTTTCTCGATGAAACGCTTTTTTTGTGCGGCCTTTTTTATTGCCGTCATTACCCTGCTGGCCGCCTGCGGCGCTTTGAACACCACTACCGCCGCCGCGCAGGCCACCGCAACCCCGACCAGCTCTACCTCCCGCACCCAAAAAACGCCGTCCACCGTCAAGGTGAACGAGACCGCCGCCAAGGTGGAGGTTGTCACGGCCCAGAGCAGCGCCACACCGGAGTCCACGGCCTCCGCTGCAGCCGAGACTCCGGCCACCGGGGATTTTCCCGTGATGTATCTCATCGGCGTGGTCGGGCTTATCCTGATTTGCTCCGCCGGTCTTTTGATGCTGCGCAAAATTTGAGTTCCGAACGCCCTGCGGGGCGTTTTTTGTTTTTATTTTGCAGAGTACCATTACAAATTGTCAAACCGGAAAGGAGTCCCCCGCTGTGCCCAAACGCTACCGCAAGCTGCGCGGGGAAACCGCGTACTACCCCTTTGCCGCCCGCACCGGGCTGCGGGCGCGCCAGCGCCGCCATGCGCGGGCGCTGCGCACCGCCGGTGCCGCCGCGCTGATTTTGGCCGCTGTGCTGGCCCTGCGGCAGGGTGTTTTCCGCGGCGGCCAGCCTGATGCACCCGCCCCGCTGCCCAGCGCAGCCCCCATCGTCACCGCTGCACCGGGGGCCGCCCATGTGAGCGTTCAGCCGCTGGCTGCCACGCGGGACGCATTGGCTGAGACCCAGCAGGCCGACACGCAGGCCCACACAACGCCGGAAAGCGCCGCCCAGCCCCCTGCCGCCCGCACGGCTGAGGTCCTGCCCCGCTACCGCAGCCTTTATGAGCAGAATCCCGATCTCATCGGCTGGCTGCGCATCGACGGCACCGACATTGACCTGCCCGTGGTGCAGACCCCCGGCGACAACGAATACTACCTGCGGCGCGGCTTTGACCGGTTTTATGCCGTGGGCGGCACGCTTTTTCTGGACGAGCGCTGCTCGGTGGAGCCGGACGCACCCACCGACAACTGGCTCATCTACGGCCACAATATGCGGGACGGGTCGATGTTCGGCCAGCTGGTGCGCTACCGGGACGAGGCCTTCTGGCAAGCCCACCCGACCTTTACCTTTGACACGCTGTACGAGACCGCCACTTGGCAGGTCGCAGCCGTGCTGGACACCGCGCTGGGCGCAGATGAACTGCCCTACTACACCTTTTTTGACGCCGACAATAAGCTGGACTGGCAGCGCCGTGTAGCCGCCATCACCGAAAAATCGCTGTACGACACCGGCGTCACCCCGGCGTACGGCACCCAGCTGCTGACGCTTTCGACCTGCGGGGACACCCGCATCGGCACCGATGCCCGCTTTGCCCTGCTGGCCGTCCGGGTAGGGTGAGCGGATTTTCCTCTTGCATTTTCGGGACGAATCCGCTATTATGGTGCTTACACAATTCTATATCAACAAAAGGAGTCTGTATCATGGCAGAATTCACCTATGAAGTTACCGAGCGCATCGCCGTTCTTTCCACCAATGCCCGCGGCTGGGAGCGCCAGCTGAATATGGTCAGCTGGAACGGCAACCCGCCGAAGTACGATATCCGCGACTGGTCCCCCGATGGCAGCCGCATGGCCAAGGGCATCAGCCTGACCGAGGACGAGCTGAAAACGCTGAAGGGCATTCTGGACGACATGGAACTGTGAGGCTTGTATGCAGGACTATCACGCCGAATTTGTGGAGATCTACAATAAAAATATCACCCGCCCCGGCGCTGACCGCCTGCTGAGCTGGCTGGAAACCACGGATTTTTTCACCGCGCCGGCCTCGACCCGGTTCCACGGTGCCTGTGAGTGCGGCCTTGTCATGCACAGCATCAATGTATACAATGCGATGATGCAGCATTTTTTCACCGAGGGGGAAAGCGCCGAGAGCTACGCCATCTGCGGCCTGCTGCATGACCTGTGCAAGGCAAACTTCTATAAGGTAAGCACCCGCAATGTCAAAAACGATGTGACCGGCCAGTGGGAGAAGGTTCCCTTTTATCAGGTAGCCGACCAGCTGCCCTACGGCCACGGGGAAAAAAGTGTCTATCTGATTGAGCATTTTATGCGGCTGAAAACGGCCGAGGCCATTGCGATCCGGTGGCACATGGGCGGCTTTGACGATGCCGTGCGCGGCGGCAGCTTTGCCGTCAGCGATGCCTACAACACCTATCCCCTCGCCGTCAAGCTGCACATTGCCGACTTGACCGCCACCTACCTGCTGGAGCAGGGCTCCAGCGAGGTCGAGAACGGGCACGAGAAGAAAAAGTAAACAGCACGCCCCCGCTTATGCGTCTGCATGAGCGGGGGCGCTTTTTACTGTGGATTGCTGCGGCTAAAAATAAGCCATCTGACCGGGACTTCGCCGGTTTATTGAATTCTTATCTTTACCGGAAACCACCTGTCTTGCTTTGCAAAAAGCTGTCATGACTTATTCAGATTTCTCGCAATGACTTTGGCTACCTCTGCCACATTAAGAGGCTTGGAAATATGACCGTTCATGCCAGCATCCAGAGAGGTCTGCACATCCTCCGCAAAAGCGTTGGCCGACAGTGCAATGATGGGGATTTCTTCTGCATCCGGGCGTTCCGCCTGCATGGCGCGGATGGCTTTTGCTGCCTGCAGTCCGTCCATTTTCGGCATCATAATGTCCATCAGGATAATATCATAGGTACCCGCCGGGTGATTTGCAAACAGATCGACAGCCTCCTGCCCGTCCGCCGCACGGGTTACGATCATCTCCGAATCCTCTAACAGTATCGTGGCAAGCTCGGCGTTCAAATCGTTATCCTCTGCCAGAAGCACCTTGATCCCTTTCAGGCTTTTGCGCTTTGCCGGTTTCTTTGTTTTTTCGACCTTTTCAGAGCTTGTCAGCTCCATGGGGATTTCCACGGTAAAGGTCGTGCCGACTCCCTTTTTGCTTTCCACCGCAATGGTTCCGCCCATCAATTCTACATATCCCTTTGTGATGGGCATACCCAGACCTGTGCCTTTATACTGCGTTCTTGCGTCGTTTTTCTCCTGCGCAAATTCGTCAAAGAGTTTTGTCAGGAATTCCTCGCTCATGCCGACACCGGTATCCTGAACTCGATAGCAAACCACCCTGTGCTGTGCATCGGCTCCCGGACGGTTGCTCACATCCAGACGGATCGTACCGCCGTCATTGGTGAATTTTACGGCGTTGTTCAGGATGTTGACCAGAATCTCCCGGATGCGGACAGGCTCCGTCATGACATAGGGATTTTCCATCGGTTCACGGTGTACCTCAAAGTTCAGGCTCCGGCTCAGAAGGGTACCGTTTATGATCTCGATTGCACTATCCGTAACGGCGGTGATATCCGCCGGAACCGGGGAGAATACTACCTTTCCGCTTTCGATGCGGCTCAGATCCAGTATATCATTCAACAGGGACAGCAGATGATCCGAGCTGTCCTCGATTTTTTTCAGGCAGTTGTGGATTTCGGGTACAGAATCCTGATGCAGCGCGATATTCGTAAAGCCGATGATGGCATTCATCGGGGTGCGGATATCGTGGGACATATTGGAAAGAAAGACACTTTTTGCTTTGCTGGCGGCCTGCGCCTGCTCTGCAAGGGTGGTCATTTCTTCTGCTTTCTGCTGGGCGGCAAGCTGTAATTTTCTGCGCGTCTGCAACTGGCTCATAATAATGATCAGCGTGACCGCCATACACGAGATAAATACGACGATAAGCAAAGCCGCAACCGGATGTAGGCGGATCATGTCTGCAAAGGTCAGATTGGCCGCTTTATATGCGGTGTACTCCGCCGCAAGATCCTCGACAAGATTCTCCGGCATCGCGTACATTGCCTTTGTCAGGATACCTGCCAGCGCGTGATTTTCCATGGAGGAAACCACCATGCGGTAGCTGAAGGTGGGCTGTTCCAGCGGCGTGTAGGTCATGGTGCCTGTCGTGTCGCCGTTGACAAACGCCTGCGCCATATAATAGTAGACAAACGCAGCATCCGCCTTGCCGTCACGGACAGCTTCCATCATCTCCTGACGGGTACTGCACATCAGTTTTTCCGCACCGGGTGCCAATGCATCTTCGATCGACTTGGCCGCGGTCTGATTGACCGTGGTGACAACATGGATGTTCCCGTCAAAATCTCTCCGCGTCACCCTTGCCATGCGCATCGTGATATAGGGTGCGGTCAATCCCCATCCTTTGGTTTCTGCGTAATTCTCCGTATCCATTCGTGCATCAATGCTGATGTCTACCGCGGTCTTATCGCTTTGATACGCGATATATTCATCTCTGGTTGCGGGGACAAGAAATTCATAGGAAAGCCCGGCATAGTCCGCTATCTTCCGGAAATAGTCCGGGAGAATGCCCTTTACCTCACCATCTTCTGTATAAGAATAGGGATACCGGGTCGGGTCGCACAGGATGTGAAGGGGATTGTCCTTGGAATATTGGGCGATAATGCGCTTTTCTTCTTCCGTATACTCCAGATTTTTGGCATCAGCGCTTTCGTAATTTTTGCTATAGAGGGTCGTTTTCCAGTTGCCCTCGGCGGCGTTCATCTGATCGATTGCATAATTTACCCGGTTCAGAAGCTCGGTATTTCCTTTTTTGACGATCACATAAAGATCACTGCTGCCGAATTTTTCAAGGATGCGCTCGTTGTTTGTCCTGCACAGGGAACTGGTGACCATGGCATCGACCGTTCCGTTCTGAATGGCCTCTGCCATCTCCTCCGTCGAATCGAAATAAACCGATTGGTAGGTAAAGCCTTTGGTCTGTGCATACTCTGCAAATACAGCATTCCGGGAGTTTCCGTTCAGGAGTGCAACACGCATCCCATTGTAGGTACTGTATTGCCCCTCAACGATAGCAGTATTATCGCCGCGGACCGTCAGAATATCGTTGCTGGTTCCGATGGGACGGGAAAAATCAAACAATTCTTCGCGGTCAGGCGTTTTGCTGGCAGAAGTGACCATGTCGATCTCGCCGTTCAGCAGCATCTGCTGCATATCCTCCCAGCTTTTGTCATAGCCGATGTACTCATAGTCTGCATCCCAATAGCGCGCCATCAGGCGGAGGAAATCATAGCCGTAACCGCTGCGGTTTCCATCCTCATCCATCATGTGATAGCCGTCCATCGCAAAAAAGCCAACGCGCACGTGCTCATGCTGGCTTTCCGCCTCTTCCGCACGCGCCGGGAAAGACAGCAGCGCCGTTAAAATCAGCATTGCTGTCAGAATGGCCAGTTCCCTGTAAACACCGGCACGCTTTATAAGATCCATAGTACAATCCCCTCTATTTTTATATTACATGTATGGCGCCCAAAAAAGCAAACAACGCTTTCAAGGTATGGCGAACCCATACCTGAAAGCGTTATCTAACCTTATAAAACAATATTTGCGGGCAGCCGAAAACGGCAGAGCATTATAGTTGCTCTGCTCTGCTCTGCTCTGCTCTGCTCTGCTCTGCTCTGCTCTGCTCTGCTC
>ERZ835109.885-NODE-885-length-29733-cov-23.929881_pt1 | contig 29733 bp, 29 predicted proteins | sample MGYA00519946_ERZ835109 | MGnify/ENA primary metagenome ERZ835109 (study PRJEB31850, sample SAMEA3708771) | human gut metagenome | biome: human gut; feature: human-associated habitat; material: faeces | place: China | collected 2014 ...
TGCCAGGGCCCATGGTGGTGGCGATGGTAGCGCTCTTGAAGTAGGTACCCTTTGCTGCAGCGGGCTTTGCCTTGGCAATAGCCTCCATCACAGTGTCCAGGTTGGTGTACAGCTTCTCTGCACCGAAAGAAGCCTTGCCCACGGGCACATGGATGATGTTCTGCTTGTCCAGACGGTACTCGATCTTACCAGCCTTAGCCTCGCTGACAGCCTTGCCCAGATCGGGAGCCACAGTGCCGGCCTTGGGGTTGGGCATCAGGCCACGGGGGCCCAGAACCTTACCCAGACGGCCAACGCGGCCCATCATATCGGGGGTAGTCACGACGACGTCAAAATCCATGAAGCCGCCGGCGATCTTTGCGATCAGCTCGTCATCGCCAACGATATCAGCGCCAGCAGCCTCGGCAGCAGCAGCTGCGGGGCCCTTAGCAATAGCGCAGACGCGGACGGTCTTGCCGGTGCCGTTGGGCAGAACGACAGCGCCGCGGACCTGCTGGTCAGCGTGACGGCCATCAACGCCCAGACGGACGTGCAGCTCGACAGTCTCGTCGAACTTGGCGGAAGCGGTCTTGCAAGCCAGCTCCAGAGCCTCGTTCACATCGTATGCCTTAGTAGAATCGACCAGCTTTGCAGCGTCGACATAGTGCTTGCCATGTTTCATTGTATATCCTCCTGTGTGGTCATGCGGGCAGTGTTATGCCCTCCCACTGTTTATGTCTCAGCCCTCGACGGTGACGCCCATGGAACGGCAGGTGCCGCGAACCATGCTGCAGGCAGCTTCCAGAGAAGCAGCGTTCAGGTCGGGCATCTTGGTCTTGGCGATCTCCTCCACCTGAGCGGCGGTCAGAGAAGCAACCTTTTCCTTGTTGGGCTTGCCGGAAGCGGTGTTGATGCCAGCGGCCTTCTTGATCAGAACAGCTGCCGGAGGAGTCTTGGTGATGAAGCTGAAGGAGCGGTCAGCGTACACGGTGATGACGACGGGGATCACATAACCCATCTGGTTCTTGGTACGCTCGTTGAACTCCTTGGTGAACGCCATGATGTTGACGCCCTTCTGACCCAGAGCAGGGCCAACAGGGGGAGCCGGAGTCGCCTTGCCGGCCTCGATCTGCAGCTTAATGTAGCCAGTAACTTTCTGTGCCATGATAAATGCACCTCCAAAAATCTGTGGTGAGTTGCGGCGCAGTGTCTCTGCGCCTCCCACGAGCGCGTACACGCTGCACACGCTCTATAAGAACCGCACTGCGGTCTTACCTTGGTAAACGGAACTTGCCGGTTGGTTACGGCAGCTCGACCTGACCGATCTCCACCTCTGCGGGGGTTTCGCGGCCGAACATATTGACCTTGAGCTTCACCTTGAAGTTCTCGGTATCAATGGCCTCCACAAGGCCCATAAAGCCTTCCAGAGGACCGGCGGTGATCTGCACGGTGTCGCCGACAGCAAAATCGACGCTGAGCGGTGCAGCCTTCTCCACGCCCATCTTCTCCACTTCCTCAGCGGTCAGCGGAACGGGCTTGGAGGCGGGGCCGACGAAGCCGGTGCAGCCGCGCGTATTGCGCACGACATACCAGGTATCGTCGTTCATCACCATTTTGACCAGAACGTAGCCGGGGAACAGCTTGTGCTCCACCATCTTCTGCTTGCCGTTCTTGTCGATCTCAGGAACCATCTCGACGGGAACCTTGATGTCGCAGATCAGCTCCTGCAGGTGACGGTTCTCCACCATGGTCTGCAGGTCGTTGGCGACCTTGTTCTCGTAACCGGAATAGGTATGCACAACATACCAAAGAGCCTCAGTGGACTCATCTACCAGCTTGGTTGATTCTTCCATTTTGGTTGACCCTCCGTTTCAAGATGATTCTCAGGCGCCGATGATCAGGCCCAGAATACCACCAAAGATGGCATCCAGCAGGATCATCACAACCGCTGCGATCGCGACGGTCACAAGCACGACGATGGTGTTGGTCTTGACGTCCTGCTTGGACGGCCAGACCACCTTCTTCAGCTCGCTCTTGGTATCGCGGAAGAACTTTGCGACCCGTGCGCAGAAGCCCTTGACAGCGGCTTTAGCTTTGGCCACAAAGCCCGGCTTTTTCTCGGTTTTGTCTGCCATTATGCTCCGCCTTTCTTTTACTTGGTTTCGCGATGAACGGTGTGCTTCTTGCAGAAACGGCAGTACTTCTTCATCTCGAGACGATCGGGGTTGTTCTTCTTGTTCTTCGTGGTGTTGTAGTTGCGCTGCTTGCACTCGGTGCAGGCCAGAGTGATTTTAACGGTCATTTGTTGACACCTCCATTATAACGGTTGTTTTGAACCTCCCTCGGGTGCGGGTGGCAGCTGTAAAAACAGGCGCACTTAATAACCCCGCAAAAGAGGTGATATCATTGTACCACGCGTTTTTCAATCCGTCAAGCAGAAAAAAGCGATTTTGAGAAACTTTTTTCGCAGCTGCTGTCTTTTTGTCCCAAGGCGGCTTTTTTGCATTCTGCTTGCATCGCGGGCGTAGATATTGTATAATGAATCGAAACGGAATTTTACCGGTTTGAAGCCGCCCCTTTACCGGGGCTTTATAAATAGGAGTGAGATATCATGCAGTCTGCAAATAAAATGTGCGTGGCTCTGTTGTTTGGCGGTATGTCCAGCGAACATGAGGTCAGCTGTGTCTCTGTGGGCAACTTTGTCCGCAACATCGACCGCAGCAAATACGAGGTGCTCACCGTGGGCATCACCAAGGAGGGCCGCTGGCTCTATACCGAGGCCACGGCGGAACAGATGGCCGATGGCAGCTGGGAAGAGCTGCCCGGCAATATGGCCTGCGTGATCAGCCCGGACCGCGCCGACCACGGCATGATCCTGTTTACCCCGGACGGCCGGGTGGAAAAGATGCACCTTGACGTGGTGATCCCGGTGCTCCACGGCCTGTGGGGCGAGGACGGCACCGTGCAGGGCCTGCTGGAGCTGGCAGGCATCGCCTATGTGGGCTGCGGCGTGCTGGCAAGCTCTGTGTGCATGGACAAGGCTGTGGCCAACGCCCTGTTCGAGGCCAACGGTGTGCCCCACACCAAGTGGGTAGCCGCCAACCGTTGGGAGATCGAGAAGGATCTGGAGGGCGTTTGCGCCGGTGTGGAACAAAAACTGGGCTGGCCGGTGTTCGTCAAGCCCGCCAACGCAGGCTCCAGTGTGGGCATCTCCAAGGTGTCCAATCAGGAGGAGCTGAAGGCCGCCATTGCCCTTGCGCTGGAAAACGACCGCAAGGTGGTATTTGAAGCCTTTGTGGACGGACAGGAAGTGGAGTGCGCCGTCATCGGCTCCGACCCCGCTGTTGCCACCCGTCCCGGTGAGATCCTTGCCGGTGCAGAGTTCTACACCTATGATGATAAGTACAAGAATGGCGTGAGCCAGACCGTCATCCCGGCACATCTGCCGGAGGCCAAGCTGGACGAGGTAAAAACCTACGCCGCCATGGCCTACACCGCACTGAACTGCGAGGGTCTGGCACGGTGCGATTTCTTTGTGGAAAAGAACACCGGCCGGGTGCTCATCAACGAGATCAACACCTTCCCCGGCTTTACCGCCATCAGTATGTACCCCAAGCTCATGGAGCACGAGGGTCTGCCGGTGCCGCAGCTCATCGACCGCCTGATCGCACTGGCGGTGGAAAGGACGGAAAAGCAGCATGGATAATCGCCCCATCGGTGTGTTCGACAGCGGTCTGGGCGGCCTGACCGGTGTGCGGGAGCTGCGCAAGCGCCTGCCCCATGAGGATATCATCTACTTCGGCGATACCGGTCGGGTACCCTACGGCAGCCGCAGCCCGGAGACCATTCTGCAGTACGCCCGACAGGACGTGGCCTTTCTGCTTTCCAAAAACGTCAAGTGCATCATGGCGGCCTGCGGCACGGTGAGCAGCACCTACCCGGCTGCGGAGGCAGCCCAGCTGCCGGTACCCTACCTTGGCGTAGTGGATGCCGCCGCCCGGGAAGCAGCCTTTGTCACCCGCAACCGCCGCATCGGCGTCATTGGCACAGCCGCCACCATCCGCTCCCGCAGCTACGAAAAGCTGCTGCGGCAGCTGGTGCCCGGGGTGGAGATCACCGCCCGCGCCTGCCCGCTGTTCGTACCGCTGGTGGAAGCCGGGTATGTAGATCACAGCGAAGCCGGAAAGCAGCAGATCACGAAGCTGGTCATTGCCCAATACCTGACCGAGGTGCGCGAGGCCGGGGTGGATACCCTGATTTTGGGCTGCACCCACTACCCGCTGCTGAAAAGCATGATCGGGGAGTTTATGGGCCCGGGCGTCACGCTGGTGGACCCCGCCATGACCGCCGCCCATCATCTGGAGCGGATGCTCGCCGAGCGCGGGCTGCGCGCCAGCCATGAAAGCGGGCAGGCACACTTTTACGTCAGCGATGTGCCGGACAGCTTTGTGCAGACGGCAGACCTGTTTCTGGGCGAGTACAAAGGCGGCCCGGTGGAGCAGATCGCCATTGATAAATATTGATAAGGAAAAACAACGTGAGCAAGCCACTGAAGGAAGACTATATCATCCGCATCAAAAGCCGCATTGAGCAGCGGCTGGACGAACCGGCTGCGGAGGAAGAAAAAGAAGAATTTGTGGAGCTGATGACCCGGGGCAGCTTTGTGCTGAAGGGCGGCAGCTATTATGTGACCTACCGCGAGACCGAGACCACCGGCTACGAGGGCTGTACTACCACCCTGAAGATTGCCGCAGACGGCAGCCGGGTGGCGATGCTGCGGTTCGGCAAGGGCGGCGGGGCTGGTACCCAGCTGCTGATCGAAAAAGGCCGCCGCAACCTGTGCCACTACGAGACCGGCTTCGGCTCTATGACCTTGGGCGTGACTGCGGACGAGATCGACTGTCAGCTGACCGAAAAGGGCGGCACCGCCCGGTTTGCCTACCTGCTGGATGCCGACAGCGCCGAGCTGGTGAGCCGCAACCGGCTGGAAGTTACCGTGACCCATGTGAATTGATGAAGTTCCCTGAGACTGTGAAAGGAATCCGACCCATGACTGATTTTGAAAAGACCTACCAGAACTACAACCCCCGGCAGGCTGCGCTGGACGAGGCACGCGCTCTGCTGACCGCAGCCGCCAAGGCTGCTATGGCAGACGGCACCCTGCCCGAGGCAGAGCTGCCCGCCTTTATCGTAGAGATCCCCGCCGACGTGAAGAACGGCGATATCGCCTCCAACCTCGCCATGGCCGGTGCACGCACTTGGCGCAAGGCTCCCAAGATGATCGCAGACGCCCTGCTGGCACATCTGCCCTCCCTTGAGAACAGCGTTTTCTCCAAGGTGGAGGTTGCCGGTCCCGGCTTCATCAACCTGTTCCTGTCCCAGAGCTTCTGGGCAGGCGTGGTGCTGGGCGCCTGCGCCAACAAGGAGTATGGCCGCACCGACCACGGCAAGGGCGCAAAGTACAATGTGGAGTTTGTTTCTGCCAACCCCACCGGCCCCATGCACATGGGCAACGCCCGCGGCGGCGCACTGGGCGACTGTCTGGCCGCTGTGCTGGACTGGTCCGGCTACGATGTGACCCGTGAGTTCTATATCAACGACGCCGGCAACCAGATCCAGAAGTTCGGCAAAAGTCTGGCAGTGCGCTACCTGCAGCAGTTCTGCGGCGAGGAGGCCTATCCCCTGCCCAAGGAGTGCTATCAGGGCGGCGATATCAAGGTGCTGGCCGGTGAGTTCGCTGAGCTGAACGGCGACAAGTACGTTGCCGCCTGCAAGGGTATGGACGAGGAAGCTCTGTTCGAGAGCGAGGCCTTTGCCGCCCTCAAGGACGCACTGGTGGCCTATGCCCTGCCCAAGAACATTGCTGCTCTGAAACGCGACCTCGGCAAGTACCGCATTGATTACGACGTCTGGTTCCACGAGAGCACCCTGCACGAGTCCGGCGCAGTGCTGGCTGTGGTGGACAAGCTGCTGGAGCTGGGTGCCTGCTATAAGGCCGAGGACGGTGCTATCATGTACCGCAGCGCCCAGTACGCTACCAAGTACGGCACCGTGAACAAGAAAAAGACCGAGGACGGCACTGAGGAGGAGGCCAAGGACGAGGTACTCGTCCGCGCCAACGGCATTCCCACCTACTTTGCCGCCGATATCGCCTACCACTACAACAAGCTGGCTACCCGCGGCTTTGCCAAGGCCATCGACGTGTGGGGCGCAGACCACCACGGCCATGTGGCCCGCATGAAGGGCGCCATGGATGCCATCGGCCTGAATGGCGAGGATCTGGACGTTGTGCTGATGCAGATGGTCAACCTGATGCGGGACGGCCAGCCTGTCCGTATGTCCAAGCGCACCGGCAACGCCATCACCCTGACCGACCTGCTGGAGGAAGTGCCCATCGACAGCGCACGCTTCCTATTCAATATGCACGACGCCGGCAGCGGCATCGACTTTGATCTGGATCAGGCCGTCAAGACCGACAACGACAACCCGGTGTACTATGTGCAGTACGCCCATGCCCGCATCTGCTCCATCCTGAAGAAGATGGAGAGCGAGGGTGTGCAGTTTGCCGGTGCGGAGCACATCGATGCCACCCTGCTTACCGAGCCTTCCGAGATGGATCTGATCCGGATGCTGGCTGCCTTCCCGCAGGAGATCGTGATGGCTGCCGAGAAATACGACCCCAGCCGCATCAACCGCTTTGTCATCGATCTGGCCAGCGCCTTCCACCGCTTCTACGGCAACTGCCGCATTCAGGGCGCTGACCCCGCCGTGCAGCAGGCACGCCTTGCCCTGTGCATCGGCGTGAAGAACGCCATCTTCAATGTGCTCACCATGTTCAAGATCAACGTGCCCGAGAAGATGTAACATAAAATCACAGGGGCTGTTGCACAGCATTTGGCGCAACAGCCCCTTTTTACGGTGTATGAAGAGAAAGCAGCTGCCGCTTCCGTCACGATTCCTCCCGTGAAAATGCGTTTGGAGCGCTCCGCAGAGCGCGACAAACGCGAAATTAAAAATAATTTTTCCGCTGAATATGCGCAAAGCAACGCGGAGCGCATTCCAAATCGTCTACCCCCAAAACAGATACAAGGAGAACCCATGGAACCTTTGAAGATCGGCAATATCACCCTGCCCCACCGTGCGGTGTTCGGCCCTATGGCGGGCTTTACGGATGCCCCCTGCCGCCGCCTGATGGCGCAGCACGGTGCGGGCTTTACGGTCAGCGAGATGGTATCCAGCCGGGCGCTGGTGTACGGCGACCATAAGACCGTCAGCCTGCTGAAGGCAGCGCCCAACGGCGCACCCTATGGAGTGCAGATCTTCGGCGAGGTGCCGGAGATCATGGGCGAGGCCACCGCCGCCATTGAGCAGTACGAATTTGACTTTGTGGACATCAACATGGGCTGCCCTGCCCCTAAGATCGTTTCCGGTGGGGCGGGCAGCAAGCTGATGCTGGACCCCGACCGCTGCGGGCGTATCGTGGAGCAGGTGGTGGCGCACACCAAGCGCCCTGTTACCGTAAAGATGCGCAAGGGCTGGGATGCCGACCACATCACCGCCGTGGAATGCGCCAAGGCCTGCGAGCAGGCGGGCGCGGCGCTGGTGGCGGTGCACGCCCGCACCCGGGAGCAGATGTACACCCCGGGCATCGACCCGGAGATCATCGCCCGGGTAAAGGATGCGGTAAAGGTGCCGGTGCTGGGCAACGGCGATATCCACTGCGCCGAGGATGCCCTGCGCATGGTGCGGCAGACGCACTGCGACGGCGTGATGATCGCCCGGGGCGCACTGGGCGACCCGTGGCTATTCGAGCGGGTGAACGCCGCGCTGGAGGGTCTGCCCGCCCCAAAGGAGCCGAACCTGCAAGCGCGGATGAACGCGCTGCGCCGTCAGGTGGAGGAGATGGTAGAGCAGAAGGGCGAGTTTGTGGCTATGCCGCAGGCGCGCGCCCAGACCATGCACTACATGAAGGGGCTGAAGGGTGCTGCCGCCCTGCGCCGCTACTGCTGCACCCTGACCCATTTAGAGGACTTGGACGAGCTGATCGCCGCCGTGTTTGAAGAGCAGCGCAAGGCCGGACTGGACCCCGATGATGTGCGGGAAGTACCGTTTCCGTAAGCCCGCGGCTCGAACAACGATTTAGAATGGCTTCCGCTGTGCTCTAGCCATGTTCAGCGGAAAGAATATTTTAAATAGAGCAATGCCGGAGCGTCTGCGGACGCTCCGGCATTGCATTTTTCACAGGAGAGGTCGTAGAGAGAAACGGCATTTGCAGCGCCGCTTCCTACGGAAGCGCGGCGCTTGCGGCGGACGTCCTTGCTCCCCGGGGGAGCTGTCGCGCAGCGACTGAGGGGCTTCAAATCGGCGGAGCCGAAAAAAACGGTTAAAAGATCTTCACGCCGAACAGGCGTGAATCTTCAGTTTTTTCCGGTGCAGCCCACCCCTTTGGGGTTAAAAGGGGCGAGCAGCCCCTTTTTCGTGGCTCCAGCGCGTCGAAATCGCTGGTGGTTTTCTGGTTCTCTTTTGCCACCAAAAGAGAACCTCCCTCGGCTGCCCGCTCCTCGCCTTTACGCCTTCGTCAACTCGTCCAGATTCTGAGTATAGCAGGGCAGACAGTGCTCCAAAAACCAGTCGGCCTCCGGGCATTGCATGGCCTGCAGCGCGGCGCGCTGCTGCGTGAGCGCGGCGTCAAATTCGTGGTTGCCGCTGCGCTGCTCCTCGGTGCATTTGATCAGCGCGCTCAGCCGGTCGGCAGCCTTGAGCAGCCGGTGCTCCTCTGCCGTCAGGACGCTGCCGTCCATGCAGGGGGTCAGCTCTGCAGCCAGCTCTGCGGGCAGCAGAGCCGCCATGGAGCGCACGCTCTCGGTCTCCAGCGCCTTGTAGGCGTCCCGCAGCGCCGGGGAATGGTACTTGACCGGCGTGGGCATATCCCCGGTGATAATCTCCGGCGCGTCGTGGTACAGCGCCGCCACTGCCACCACCTCGGGGCGGCAGGGCGTGCCGGTGTAGTGCTTGGCGATGAGGCACAGCAGGTGCGCCAGCAGCGCGGTGTCACAGGTGTGCTCGCTGAGGGATTCCGGCCGAGTGGAGTGCATCAGGCTCCACCGGGTAATGTACTTCATGCGCGCCAGCAGAGCGCTGAAGGGATACAGCATGGCAATACGCCTCCTTTTCTTCACCATACCCGCCCCGCGTGCGCTTGTCAAGCCCTTTTTTCTTGCGCGCCGCCGTGCTATACTACAAGGTGACATCAAATCCACTTCCGCGCCGGTGCGCGGAGAAAGAGGAACGCTATGGAAAAGTTCAAAAAACCACGGCTGCTCACCCCAAGGGGGCAGAGCCATAAAAAATTCTGGCAGGCGGTGGGGCTGTGCGCCCTGACGGCGGCCATCTTCTTTTTGCCGTTCTACATCCTTGACGGCGGCTTTTTCCACTATGCAGGCGATTTTAACAGCCAGCAGATCACCTTTTACCGGTATATGAACGGCTTCGTCAAGGGCGCAGGTTACCCGGACAGTGCCTTTGCCGGTGCGCCGCGCAATACCTTTTCGTGGGCGACCGACCTTGGCAGCGGGGTGATGAACGCCTACTCCTTCTACCTGTACGGCTCGCCGTTCTTCTGGCTGTCGGTGCTGCTGCCGCAGAGCTGGCTGCCCTATATGATGGTGCCGCTGCTGGTGCTCAAGTTCGGCGTGGCGGGCGGCGGCGCGTTCCTGTATCTGCGCCGCTACGTCAAAAACGAGAACTACGCGGTGCTGGGTGCCTGCCTGTACGCGCTTTCCGGCTTTGCGGTGTACAACGTGTTCTTTAACCACTTTGTGGATGTGGTGGCGCTGTTCCCCTATCTGCTCTGGGCGCTGGACGAGGCCATTTATGAAAACCGTCACGGCCTGTTCGCCTTCTGGGTGGCGGTGAATCTGCTCAACAACTACTTCTTCTTTGTGGGACAGGTCATTTTCCTGTGTATCTACTTTGTGTGCAAACTGACTGCCAAGGACTTCCGGCTGACCGGGCGCAAGTTCGGGCATCTTTTGTGGGAGAGCGTGCTGGGCGTTGCCATGGGTTGTCTGCTGCTGTTCCCGGCAGTGCTCAGTCTGCTGCAGAACCCGCGCACCATTGACCTTTCCTCCGGCTGGGGCTTTTTGGCCTACGCCAAGGTGCAACAGTATCTGGCTATCCTGCTCAGCTGGATCCTGCCGCCGGACTCCCCTTACCTCACCTCGGTGTGGTCGGAGGGCGTGATCAAGTGGACGAGCATGACGGCCTACCTGCCCCTGTGCAGTCTGGCTGGTGCCATGGCCTACTGGCGCAGCCGCAAGGCCGACAGCAAAAAGCGCATCGTGGCAGTATGCGCCGTGTGCGCGCTGGTGCCGGTGCTGAACAGTGCCTTCTACGCGCTCAACTCCAGCTACTACGCACGCTGGTACTATATGCCCACCCTTATCCTTGCCGCCATGACCGTGAACGCGCTGGAGGACCCGGATGTTGATCTGGACGCCCCCGCCCGGGGCATCGGCTGGATCATGCTGGCTACGCTGGTGTTTGCGGTGGTGCCCGTGCGGGACGATACCACCGGAACATGGTCCTTCGGCGTGCTGAAGAACCCGGAACAGTTCTTTGTCGTGCTGGGCTTTGGCCTGCTGGGGCTTGCACTGTGCCGCTACCTCTGCGGCATATGGCGGCAGGACAGCCGCTTTGCCCAGCGCATGACGGCGGCGGTGCTGGTGTTTGCCTGCGTGTTCAGCATGGTGCACATCGGCATTGGCAAGTTCGGCCAGTGGCACACCGACAGCGACCTTGTGGAACAGGATACCAACGCCCTGCAGCTGAAAAACGACCTGCCGGAGGGCGACTACCGCATCGACACCTACAAGATCCACGACAACATCGGGATGTGGCTGGATAAGAGCTGCCTGCAATACTTCGGCAGCACGGCGGCTCCCAGCATCCTCAGCTTTTACCCGGGGCTGGGGGTCAAGCGGGACGTGCGCAGCGAGCCGGAGATCACAAACTATGCCCTGCGCGGCCTGTTGAGCGTGGAGTACCTCATTACCACCCCGGAAAAGCGCGATAGCTTTGAGGACGAGGCAGACGCGGGCTGGACCTATCTTGCCGACGTGGACGGCTACACGCTGTACCACAACGATAACTACGTTCCCATGGGTTTTACCTACGACTACTATGTGACCAAGACTACCTATGAGGCCTCGGTCAAGACCCTGCGCTCCAATCTGCTGCTGCGGGCGCTGGTGCTGGAGGACGAGGACGTAAAGGCATACGGTCAGTACCTGACCGAGCTGCCGGACGCGATGCTGGACGACCTGCACTACGACAGCTACACGCAGGACTGCGCCGACCGCCGCGCCCACAGCTGCTCGGTGTTCCAGATGAACAACGCGGGTTTCCATGCCGAGATCACGCTGGACAAGCCAAACCTCGTCTTTTTCTCTGTGCCCTACGATGACGGCTTTACCGCCTATGTCAACGGCGAAAAGACCGACATCCTGCGTGTGGACGAGGGACTGATGGCAGTGCTCTGCCCGGCGGGCACAAGCAGCATCGACTTTGTGTATCAGGCCGCCGGGCTTTCCGCAAGCCGGGTGGTGACCGCAGTGGCCATCCCGGTGTGGGTGGTGTACGTTGCTTACTTTGTGCGCCGCAAGCGCCGCAGCACCGGTGCCCCGGCAGAAGAATGACTTTGACCGGGCCAAAAAATAAAAATTTAAAAATCCCTCTTGACTTTACGAAGATAAAGTGTATAATGCAATCAAACCGATGAGGCGGAAGAGAACCTGCACAGCGCATTTGCAGTGAGCCCGGACAGTGCAAACGGGCGAAAGCGGGGCAGAGTTTCGTGGGCCGCCGAGGGCCGGGCAAACGGGCACAAACCCCAGTAGCTTTGGACGGAAGTCTCCGTTACAGGACAGGGGAGTGTTGGCTCTCCGTGAGTGGCTCTGCTGTATTGGATGCAGAGCAAGCAAGGTGGCACCGCAGAATCGTATTTACCGATCCTGTCCTTGTGGATAACACACAGGGACAGGGTCGTTTTGTTTTAAGACCCGTCCCGCAAAGGGAGCGGGTCTTTTGATTTGCCGCCCGCTCCGGGAAAGGAGTTACCACTATGAAAAACCTGAACATGATCTCCCGCCGCAGCTTCCTGAAGGCCGCTCTGACCGCTTCCGCTGTTTCTGCCATGGCACTGACCGGCTGCGGCGGCGCTGCTTCCAGCACCGCCTCCAGTGCAGCAGTCTCCTCCTCCGTAGCGGCTTCCGGCAGTACTGCCGCCGCTGGCGAGACTTTCAAGGTGGGCATCGTCAACTATGTGGACCACGCCTCCCTTAACCAGATCGTGGAATCTGTGGAGAGCCGTCTGGACGCCATCGGCAAGGAGAAGGGCGTCACCTTTGACTACGCCGATTACTACGCCAACGCACAGGCCGACCAGTCCAACCTGAACCAGATCGGCGCAGACCTTGTGGCTGACGGCGTGGACGTGATCGTAGCCGTGGCCACCCCCACCGCCGCTACCATGCTGGCTGCCGTGGAGGACACCGACATCCCGGTGGTCTACTCCGCTGTGACCGATCCCGCTGCCGCAGGCTTTGACGGTGAGGAGAACATCACCGGCACCTCCGATGCCCTGAACACCGACGCCATCATGAACCTGATCGTGGCGGCAAACCCCGGCATCGATACCATCGGTCTGCTGTATGACCTGAGTCAGGATGCCTCCACCCAGGCCATTGCGGACGCCAAGGCCTTCTGCGAGAAGAACGGCATCAAGGTGGTGGAAAAGAACGGCACCACCACCGCCGAGGTGCAGATGGCTGCCGAGGCACTGGTAGCCGCCGGGGTCAAGGCCGTGTTCACCCCCACTGACAACACCATCATGACCGCCGAGTTGTCCATCTATGAGAGCTTCATCGAGGCCGGTGTGCAGCACTACACCGGTGCCGACAGCTTTGCGCTGAACGGCGCACTGGTGGGCTACGGCGTGGACTACGTCCAGCTGGGCGAAGCTACCGCCGATATGGTCAGCCAGCTGCTGTGCGACGGCAAGACCCCCGCAGACCTGCCCTACCAGACCTTTGATAACGGCATCGTCACCATCAACACCGAGACCGCCGAGGCTCTGGGCTTGGATCTGGCTGCCCTGAAGGAAGCTTTCAAGCCCTACTGCACCGAGATCACCGAGGTGACCACCGCCGAGAGCTTCTCCTGAGCACCCCGCTCCGTCAAAACCTGACGGCTTTTCCGGCTCTCCCGCAAGGGAGAGCTTTTGGCGGTTCTGGGGAAAGTGGTTTCCCTCTCCCGTGAAAATGCGTTTGTCGCACTCCGCAGAGCAATGCGGTGCGCATTCAAAATAACATAAAAGGAGCATACACCATGCTGGCGAGTATCTTTTCCCTCAACGTTTTGCAGACAGCGCTGGAGCTGGGCTGCATCTACGGACTGGTGGCGTTGGCGCTGTTTCTCAGCTACTCCATCCTGAATATTGCCGACCTTTCCACCGACGGCTGCTTTACGCTGGGCTGCGCCGTGGCCTGTCAAGTGGCGTTGACCGGCCACCCCATCCTTGCGCTGGCGGCAGCCATGGCTGCGGGGGTGTGCTCCGGCTTTGTCACCGCCTTTTTGCAGACAAGGCTCGGGGTGGAAAGCATCATGGCCGGTATCATCGTCAACACCGGCCTGTACACCATCAATCTGGCGGTGATGGGCTTCTCCTCCACCATGTCACTGGTCAAGACCCCTACCATCTTCTCCATGGCAAAAACTTCGCTGGGCTTTCTGGGCAGCTGGTACAAGCTGGTGCTGGCGGCAGTTATCATTGCCATCGCCTGCGCGGCGATGCTGGGTTTTCTGGGCACGCGGCTGGGGCTTTCCATCCGCGCCACCGGCGATAACGCCGCCATGGTGCGGGCTTCCAGCATCAACCCCGCCTTTACCATCACTGTGGGTCTGTGCGTATCCGGTGCGTTGTGTGCACTGTCCGGCGGGCTGCTGGCACAGTACCAGAAAAGCTGCGATATCAACGTGGGCACCGGCATGGTGACCATTGCACTGGCTTCCCTCATCATCGGCGAGACGCTGGTAGGCAAGCGCACCATGCTGCGCCGCATTCTGGGCGTGGTGTTCGGAAGCTGCCTGTACCGCTTTATCGTAGCCGTGGCGCTGCGGTTCAACGTGCCCGCCGCCGCCATGAAGCTGGTTTCTGCCATCATTGTGGCAGTGGCCATCTCCATGCCCGCCATCCGGGAGCACTTCGCCTTTGAAAAGCGCCGGCACGCTGCCCGTGCCCGCCGCACCGTAACCAACAGGGAGGGACAGTAACATGGAAATGCTGCAGCTGAACGACCTGCACAAAACCTTTAACCCCGGCACCGTCAACGAAAAAGTGGCGCTGAATGGGGTGAGCCTGCAGATGGAAGCCGGAGATTTTGCCACCATCGTAGGCTCCAACGGCGCGGGCAAATCCACCCTGTTCAACGCCATCACCGGCGGCTTTATTGCCGATGAGGGCAGCATTCTGCTGGGCGGGCAGGACATCACCTTTGCGCCGGAGCACCAGCGCAGCAAGGTGATCGGACATCTGTTCCAGGACCCGCTCAAGGGCACTGCGCCCAACATGACCATTGAGGAAAATCTGGCGCTGGCCTACCTGCGGGCAGGCACTGCGCCCAACGCCATCTTCTCCCGCATCTCCCGCAAGGATAAGGCGCTCTTCCGCGAAAAGCTTGCTTTGCTGGACATGGGGCTGGAGGATCGCATGAAGCAGCCGGTGGGGCTGCTCTCCGGCGGGCAGCGGCAGGCGCTTACCCTGCTCATGGCTACCCTTGTCACGCCGAAGCTGCTGCTGTTGGACGAGCACACCGCCGCGCTGGACCCCGCCACCGCCGAAAAGGTGCTGGCACTGACCAAGAGCATCGTGGCCGAGAAAAAGATCACCTGCCTGATGGTGACCCACAATATGCATCAGGCACTGGAACTGGGCAACCGCACCCTGATGATGGACGCCGGGCGCATCGTGTTTGACGTAAAGGGCGCAGCACGCAGCAAAATGACCGTGGACGATCTGCTGGAAAAGTTCCGCGAGAATGCGGGCAAAAATCTGGATAATGACCGCATCCTGCTGAGCAAGGTGGAGAAATAAGCCTGCCGTTTTTCTCCTCTTGTGAAAAGTCGAACAGCCAAGCCCGCAGACTTGGCTGTTCGTGTATTATAGATAACAATTCCGCCAAAAAGCAAAAGGCCTGCTGCACCGTGCGGTGCAGCAGGCCTTTTCACTTTTATTCTTTTACCACAGGCGGATGACCTTGATGACGCCCTCGGCCTTATCGCGGGCCAGTTCCAGATGGTGCTGCAGCGCCATGGCTGCGCCGTCCCAGTCCTCGGACAGGGCGGCATCCAGGATCTGCAGGTGCTCCTCACAGGTCTGCTCCTGATTGATCATGCTCACCTTGCCGGTCATGATGCGGAAACGGGTGTTCAGGCCGGTGATGCGGTCGTAGGCAGAGCGCAGATACTTGTTGGGCAGGGTGCTCATCAGCAGCTCGTGGAAGTCGTCGTCCGACTTGCAGAAGTCCTCGATGCGCTCGCTGTGGTGCATCAGCTCGGCGTAGGCCTCCAGCTGCTCCCGGGGGATGGCATTGCCGTAAGTACGCAGGGCGTAGGGCTCCACCAAAAGACGCATCTCAAACATACTGTGCACGTCCTCTTCGGTGATGCCGGAGACCATCAGACCCTTTTTGGGCAGAATGGTGATCAGCCCCTCCTGCTCCAGACGCCCCAGCGCATCCCGCATGGGGGTGCGGCTGATGTTGCCCATCTCGGCGCAGAGCTTCTGCTCGTTCAGAAACTCGTTGGGGCGGTACTCGCAGTTCAAAATCTTGGTTTTGAGGTACTGGTACGCCTGCAGCTTCAGGCTGAGCTTTGCCTGTGCGTCCTGCTCTTTCATAAGCACACTCTCCTATTCTTCTTCTCCAAAAAACGTTCCAAAACGTCCGAACCGGCAGCACAAACCCACCGCTGCCGGTTTCTTCTTCATGTTCAGCCAGCTTGTATCCCGGCTGCAATCCAACCACTTTATCTAATACATTATTTCACATCAGGGCATTTTTTACAAGACTTTTTGCTTAACTTTGGAGTGTTTTCCGTTTTATACAAAGATTACGCCTCGATTTTGCTACTTTTTACAATGTTTTTTGTGCTTGTCGCCAAACAGGCCGACTTTCCGCCCGCTTCTTTTGCATCCAAGCGCAAACTGTGCTACAATAGGGGTAAAAAACAACACATCTACACCGGAAAGGACCGAAACTCTCATGGCACGAAGCGATGGCTACAACACCCGCACCCGGCAACTCATCTTAGACTACCTCATCAACAACTGCCAGCACGCGGTAAGCGCCTCCAACATTCTGGAGCATCTGGAGGCGCAGGGCGCAAGCCCCAACCCCACCACCGTGTACCGCTATCTGGATAAGCTGGCGGGCGAGCAGCGCATTATGAAATATGTAGCCGATAAAGGCGAGCGGGCGGTGTTCCAGTATGTGGACGAGGGACGCCACTGCCGGGAGCACCTGCACCTCAAGTGCGTGCAGTGCGGGCGCATCTATCACTTGGACTGCCATTTTATGGATGAGGTGCGCGCTCACCTGATGGCGGAGCACGGCTTTACCCTGCAATGCGAGGGCAGTGTGCTGTACGGGCTGTGCCGTCATTGCGCGCAGAACGCGGCACCGTCCGCAGCGGAAGAACAGCCTGCAAAAAAATGCACCTGCTGTGTTGACACGGACAAAAACCCGTGATACAATGCAGACAATAAAAGCGTTGACCGGGAAAAGTAAGGTTTCAGGTTTTTCTTGCAGAGAGCGCGGGACGGTGGAAACCGCGCAGAAAACGAAGCCCGAAGAACACCCGTGAGCCGCTCCCTGAACCTGCATGCGCAGCAGTAGGGGCAGACGTGCGCCGCTCGTTATCGCGGCAGTGCTTTCAACGGGGAGAGCGCACAAAAGTGACCGGCGTATTGCGTATGCCGGTAATTTAGGTGGCACCACGGATACGGCAGCATATTCGTCCTAGGACTATGGGATGAATGTGCTGCCGTATTTTTATTTTTATCGTTTTTACAAGAGGGGTAAGAAGTATGTGTTGTGTTATGGGTTATACGGGGCACGACCTGAGTGCCGAAAAATTCAAGGAGTATCTGCTGCGCACCGTGGACCGCGGGCCGGACGACCAGCGGGTGGTGGAGGGTCCCTACGGCCTGATGGGCTTTGGGCGGCTTGCCATCATGGGACTGACCCCGGAGGGGATGCAGCCCTTTTACCGGGGCGCTGACTGCGTGGTGTGCAACGGCGAGCTGTACGGCTTCCGGTTCGAAAAAGAGATCTTAAAGCGCCGTGGCTACAAGTTCTGCTCCGACTGCGACTGCGAGATCCTGCTGCCGCTGTACTACGAGTACGGGCTGGATATGTTCCGCCACATGGACGCGGAGTTTGCACTTATTATGTATGATTCCCGCAAGGACAGGCTCATCGCCGCCCGCGACCCCATCGGCATCCGTCCGCTGTTCTACGGCTACTCCAAGTCCAGCCACAAGATCGCCTTTTCCTCCGAGATGCGCAACCTCATCGGCTGGTGCGATGATATCCGTCCCTTCCCCATTGGCAGCTACTACTGCGACGGCCGCTTTGTGCGCTACGAGGACATTGCCGATGTGCCCGCCCCCATGCAGGACGATATGCCCACCATCCTGCAGAACATCCGCGAGAAGCTGATCGCCGGTGTGGAAAAGCGGCTGGACGCCGATGCACCCGTGGGCTTCCTGCTTTCCGGCGGGCTCGACTCCTCCTTGGTGTGCTCCATTGCCGCCAAGAAGCTGGGCAAGCCCATCCGCACCTTTGCCATCGGCATGGACACCGATGCCATCGACCTGAAATACGCCCGGCAGACTGCGGACTATCTTGGCAGCGAGCACCACGAGATCATCATCAACCGCGAGATGGTGCTCAGCAGCTTGGAAGAGGTCATCCGGCTGCTGGGCACATGGGATATCACCACCATCCGCGCCAGCATGGGCATGTATCTGCTGTGCAAGGCCATCCACGAGCAGACCGATGTGCGTGTGCTGCTGACCGGCGAGATCTCGGACGAGCTGTTCGGCTACAAATACACCGACTACGCCCCCACCGCCGATGCTTTCCAGCAGGAGAGCCAGAAGCGCATCCGGGAGCTGTACATGTACGATGTGCTGCGGGCAGACCGCTGCATCTCCTCCAACAGCATCGAAGCCCGCGTGCCCTTTGGCGACTTGGACTTTGTGCGCTACGTCATGGCCATCGACCCGGAAAAGAAGCTGAACCGCTACGGCAAGGGCAAGTACCTGCTGCGCAAGGCCTTTGAGGGCGACTGGCTGCCGCCGGAGATCCTGTGGCGCGAAAAGGCCGCTTTCTCGGACGCCGTAGGCCACAGCATGGTGGACGACATCAAGGAGTACGCCGAGAGCCTGTACACCGACGAGGAGTTCCAGATGCGCCGGGCAAACTACTCGGCACACTGCATGCCTTTTACCAAGGAGAGCCTGTTCTACCGCGAAATTTTTGAGAAGTACTACCACGACCAAAGCCGCACCATCGTGGGCTTCTGGATGCCCAACAAAGCATGGCCGGGCTGCAACGTCAACGACCCCTCTGCCCGCGTGCTGGCAAACTACGGTGCCTCCGGCGTATAACGCCAGAGCATTTTTCAGCAGAAAACTTTTTATGATTTCGGAACACCGGAGCATCTGCGGACGCTCCGGTGTTCCATTTTTACGCAAAAAAGCCCCCGCCGACAGAGGGAAAAAAGTGTCGGCGGGGGCTCAGGAAAATGTCAAATCAGGGGTTCAGGGCTCAGTCGTCTGCGGCCTCGTCCAGATTGCCCAGCTTCTTGGCCTGCTCCACAACGGCAGGCACCAGCATCTCGGGCAGGGTCTCATAGCGGGCAAACTCGGTGGTGAACCAACCGCGGCCCTGCGTGGTCTGCCGGATAAAGGTGGTAAAGTTTGCAAGCTCTGCCAGCGGCACCTCGGCGATGATGGTCTGCAAGCCGTCCTCGTCCGGCTCCATGCCCAGCACACGGCCACGGCGCTTGGTCACATCACCCATGATGTCGCCGGTGTTGTCGTTCGGCACATGGGCCTTCAGGGTGTGGATAGGCTCCAGAATGACGGGGCCGGCCTCCGGCATAGCAGCTTTGTAGGCCAGCTTTGCAGCCATGATAAAGGCCATTTCAGAGCTATCCACCGGGTGGTAGCTGCCGTCCAGCAGGGTGGCCTTCAGGCCGACCACGGGGTAACCGGCCAGCACGCCCTTTTCGGCAGCCAGACGCACGCCCTTTTCTACGGCGGGGAAGAAGTTCTTGGGCACGCTGCCGCCGAACACCTTTTCCTCGAACACCACCTGCTCGCTGTCGCAGGGCTCGAAGTTGATGATAACGTCACCGAACTGGCCATGACCGCCGGTCTGCTTCTTGTGGCGGCCCTGTTTCTGGCAGGCCTTGCGGATAGACTCGCGGTAGGCGATGCGGGGAGCTTCCAGACCGATCTCCACGCCGAACTTGTTCTTCAGCTTGGCCTTGACCACGTCCAGATGCTGCTCGCCCAAGCCGCCGATGACCTGCTGATGGGTCTCGGCGTTGTTGATGTAACACAGGGTGGGATCCTCTTCCATCAGGCGTGCCAGTGCGCTGGAGATCTTGCCCTCGTCGCCCTTCTTGGCCACGGTAACAGCCATAAACAGGCTGGGCTTGGGGAACACAGGTGCGGGCAGCTTGACCACGCGGTCTGCATCGCACAGAGTATCGCCGGTCTTTGCGCTCACCAGCTTTGCCACTGCGCCGATATCGCCGGCACCGATGCCGTCGTTCTCCATCTGCTTCTTGCCAAGGACCGTCAGGGGTTTAGTGATCTTTTCCACCTCGCCGGTGCGGGCGTTGGTCAGCGGTTCGCCTGCGGTCACCTTGCCGCTGATAACACGCAGATAGCTCAGCTTGCCCACGAACGGGTCGGCCACGGTCTTAAAGACGTAGGCGGCAGTGGGCTCATCCTCGGTGCAGTGCAGTTCCACCGGCTCACCGTTGGCGTCCTCAGCCAGCGTGCTGGCCTCGTGCTCCGGGCTGGGCAGCAGCTTGTGCATATTGAACAGCAGCATATCCAGTGCCTGCATATTCACGGCGCTGCCGCAGAACACGGGGGTGATCAGGCCGTCCTTAACGCCCTTGCGCATGCCCTCCACGATCTCCTCGGTGGTAAAGGGTTCGCCGCCGAAGAACTTTTCCATCAGCTCATCGTCGGTTTCCGCAATGGCCTCGCTCATGGCCTCGATCAGGCCCTGGAAGCGGTGGCCGATGTCCGGCAGGTCTACCTGAATCTGCTTGCCGCCCTCGTACTTAAAGGCCTTCTGGCTGAACAGGTTGATGTACACAGGGGTGCCGTCATCCAGCTTTGCGGGCACGACACAGGGGCAGACGGTGGAGCCGAAGCGGATCTTCATATCCTCAAGGATCTTGAAGTAGTTGGCGTTTTCCAGATCGCACTTGGAGACGAACACCATGGTGGCCTTGCCGTTCTTGCGCGCCAGCTGGAACGCCTTTTCTGCGCCCACGGTAACGCCGCTGCGGCCGGACACGCACACCAGCACGCTCTCGGCGGCGCGGATGCCCTCGTACTCGCCTGCTTCAAAGTCGAACAGACCCGGTGCATCGATCAGGTTGTACTTGATGCCCTCGTACTCCACCGGCACAACGGACGCCGACAGGCTGGCCTTGCGCTTTGCTTCCTCGGGATCAAAGTCCGAAATCGTGGTACCGTCCTCGACCCGGCCCATACGCTCGGCAGCGCCCGAAAAATAGACCAGTGCTTCGGTCAGCGTGGTCTTGCCGCTGCCGGCATGGCCGGCAATCAGAATATTGCGGATGTTGTTGCTTGCGTATTTCATATCGGTTTTTCCCTCATTTCCGCCGCACGGAGCGTTCTCTCCGTTTTTGTGGCATATTTTACAAAGATAATACCACATCTGAAACGATTTTTAAATATATCGTTTCAAAATTTGGCAAAAACGCCTGCCAAACTTCCGGGCACTGTTTTGTGCAAGTTGACATTCGGGTGCAAAACGGGTGGGTAGAAAAAGCAGAACTCCCGGCAGCGCGTACAGGCGCGGAGCCGGGAGTTTTCGTTGCAAATATGCGGTTTTTGTGGTATGCTGTAAGTGCCGCTTCGGCGGTAAGGGCGTTGATTGCATAATCGGTGGTTTAGCTCCTTCCGGCTGCGCGCCAGAGGGGGACGAAAAACTTTTTGCTTCCCCTGACGCGAAAGCGGAAAGGGTGGATGCCTCATGACGTTCGAACAGGTCGTGCTGTTGCTCACGCTTCTTGGCGAAGCAATCTACATTACCTTCGAGATCGCATGGACGATTTCCAACGGCAAAAAGAAATGACCGCTCATGCCCTCAGAAAGCAAGCGGTCATTCTTTACGACTGATTAGCCGGATGAGGAGCTGACCATTGCAGTCAGCGCTCTTTCTATTCGTAGTATAGTCTATTTTTCCGGGTTTGTCAAGTCGCAGACCCGCCGGAAGAGGCAGGAGGTTTTACGCGATGAAGCGCGAGGATTATATCAACTGGGACGAATATTTTATGGGCATTGCGCTGCTTACCGCCATGCGCTCCAAGGACCCTAACAGTCAGGTGGGCGCGTGCATCGTAAGCCCGGAAAACAAGATCCTTTCCTTAGGCTACAACGGGATGCCCATGGGCTGCAGCGATGACGAGATGCCCTGGGAGCGGGAGGGTGCCCCCCTGCAGACCAAGTATATGTATGTCTGCCACGCCGAGCTGAACGCCATTCTCAACAGCGCCCACAACAACCTGAAGGGTGCCCGGGTGTATGTGACCCTGTTTCCCTGCAACGAGTGCACCAAGGCCATCATCCAGTCCGGCATTGCCGAGGTGGTGTACTACGGCGACAAGTACCACGACAGCGATTCCAGCATTGCAGCGCGGTTCATGTTCGAGCACGCCGGTGTCCGGCTGACCCCCTATAAGCCCACCGGACGCCGGGTAGAGCTGGAGCTGTAAGCTCCCTCTTGACCTTCCCGATGCAACGTATTATAATAGGATCAAAGCTTGAATAAATATTCAAGAGCGTTTGCATAGAGAGGGAAATATACAATGGAACTGAAAAACCGCAGCTTTTTGAAGCTATTGGACTACACCCCTGCCGAGATCGGGCAGCTGCTGGAGCTGGCCGCTGACCTGAAGGCCAAAAAGAAGGCCGGTATCCGTCACGACCAGCTGCGGGGCAAAAATATTGCTCTGATCTTTGAAAAGACCTCCACCCGTACCCGCTGCAGCTTTGAGGTAGCCGCCCACGATCTGGGCATGGAAGTGACCTATCTGGACCCCTCCGGCAGCCAGATCGGCAAAAAGGAGTCCATCGCCGACACCGCCCGGGTGCTGGGCCGGATGTTTGACGGCATCGAGTACCGTGGCTACGGCCAGCAGATCGTGGAGGATCTGGCAAACTACGCCGGTGTTCCGGTGTGGAACGGCCTGACCAATGAGTTTCACCCCACTCAGATCCTGGCCGATTTCCTTACCATTCAGGAGCATTTCGGCCATCTGAAGGGCATCCACTTCGTTTACTTCGGCGACGCCCGCTACAACATGGGCAACAGCCTGATGGTAGGCTGCGCCAAGATGGGCTTACACTTTACCGCCTGCGCCCCCAAAAAGTACCAGCCGGATGCCGCGCTTGTGGAACAGTGTCAGGCCATTGCCGCCCAGACCGGGGCGACCCTCTCCTTTGAGGAGGATCCCGTCAAGGCAGCAAAGGGCGCGGACGTGCTGTACACCGATGTGTGGGTGTCCATGGGTGAGCCGGTTGAGGTGTGGGCGGAGCGCATCCATGATCTTGCCCCCTACCAGATCAATCAGGATCTGATGAATATTGCAGGCCCGGATGCAGTATTTATGCATTGCCTGCCCGCCTACCACGACCACAAGACCACCGTGGGCAAGGAGATGGGCGAACGCTTTGGCCGTGACGCCATGGAGGTGACCGACGAGGTATTCGAAGGCCCCCAGAGCATCGTGTTTGACGAAGCCGAGAACCGGATGCACACCATCAAGGCGGTCATGGCGGCCACCTTGGGATATCAGGAATAAAAAGATAAGCCCGGAAGGTTCGCAGACCCTCCGGGCTTATTCTATCTGAAAATAATTTTCCGCCTAGCGATCATTCCGAAACTGCATTCTGCAGTTTCAGCACGCCTGCCTGCGTCAGGCGCTTACGCAGCAGCGCACCCACGATGCAGGACACCACGATCTTTGCAAGATCCAGCGCAATAAAGGGGTAGACGCAGACGGTCAGCGCGTAGCCCAGCTCGCACTGCATCTGGAACACGAACCATGCCGTGCCCAGCACATAGCAGGCGGCATCGCCCAGCACCAGACCCACAGCGGAAACCACCGGGTTGCCCTTGCTCTTTTCAATGAACATGCCGCCGATGAAGGCCAGCAGCAGATAGCCCACCAGATAGCCGCCGGTAGGGCCTGCCAGCTTGGCAAGGCCGGCACCATAGCCAGAGAACACCGGAATACCGATGGCGCCCAGTGCCAGATAGATAACCACGCTCAGGGTACCGAACTTCGGCCCCAGCAGCCACGCAGTCAGGCAGATGACAAAGTTTGCCAGCGAGATGGGCACGGCTCCGATGGGCACGGTCAGCGGGCCCAGCACGCACAGCACGGCAGCCATCACAGCGGTGACAGCCATCTGATAAGTAGTCAGTTTTTTGTCTTTCATAGTCAGTTTTCCCCTCTGTTTTTTCGTTTTGTAAGGCATCTGTGCCCGAGTATACCGCACCGGTGCGCCGCAGGTCAACGGAAAAGTTTGCAAAGGGTTTACAATCAACAGATATATTGTAATCCGTCGAAAAATATGATATTCTAAGAATACGGCGCTGATTGCATAATCGGTGGTCATGCTTTCCCATCCCGCAGCACTGCTTCTTCCTGTACATGGAACGAACCAGCGGCTTGTGGGAGGAGAACTTTTTTGAGCCAAGCCTCCCCAAGCCCTGAAGGCGAAGGGAGGGATGTCAGATGGATCTGTCGGAGATGCTGAACCTGCTGATGGTCATTCTTACGCTGTTGGGATTGATCATTGAGGTAATTCGCCTGACCCTTGAGGTCATGGATAAAGCTTCGCAGAAGAAAAACGATGACAACAAAAAAGATTGACCGCCCCAGTCTACCAAACTAGCGGTCAATCTTTTTGACTAATGCGGGATGGAAAGCTGACCTTTGCAGTCAGTGCCCCTTCTGTTTATAGTATAATCGCACCATCGTGTTTTGTCAAGGAGGTTCCCATGGGTGGAGGTCATGTATCGCGGCCAGATTTCGGGATGCCGCAGCCGGATGCGGCGTACCCGCTGACCGAGTTCTATCTGTTGGCACAGCAGGCGCTGGAAAAAAGCGGCAGCTTTATGCTGCCCGCCCTCTACGCAGGGCTGCACGCCCCCGCCCGGCGCATCTACCGGGAGGAAGCCGCCGGGTATCTGCAGCTTGCGGCAGTTCCGGCAGAGGGCTTGACCCGGCTGCTCTCCCCTGCCCGGATGCAGCTTTTATATAGCAGCCTACAGGTGCAGCAGGACGGCACCCCCGCCGCCCTGCTGCTGACTGAGGAGTGCACCCGCCTGACCGTGGCGGTGCAGCTGCTGCCGCCCTTTGTGTGGGAGGACCCGCTGCCGCCGCTGCCGGATGTTCCGGCGGCGCTCACCCTGCAACTGACCACGCAGGACGTGATGGCCATCGACACTTCCCCCGCCGCACTGGCGCAGAAGCTGGTGCACAGCACCGACGGCAAATGCTGGCTGCATCACCCCAAGGCCGAGACCTTTCTCTCTGAGCGGCTGGCGCTGCTGCAAAGGGTCTATAAATAAAGAAGGAGCACCCTCCCCCTCTTTTACTTTTTTGCGATTCCGTGGTATACTGACCGGTAAACCGACAGGATATCCAACCCCTGTCGGAGAACGTGGACACACCTTGCGGTCCGGTGCGTCCGGCACACAAAAAATGGAAGGAACCGGGTTTTATTCTGCAATAATCGGGGATGCTGAGCCGTATATTGAGTGAACGTCCCCGTGAGAACCACAAACATTCCATCGAGAAGCCCGCTTCCGGGCATCCAAGGAGAGTTTATACAATGGGACAGCTGACCAGAAACGAAGTATTTACCTTGGCGGTGCAGCGTTACAGCGACACCGTCTACCGCACTGCGGTACATAATTGCCGCTGCACAGCCGATGCTGAGGATGTGGTGCAGGATGTGTTTGAAAAACTGCTGCACTACAACGGCATCTTTGAGAGTGAGGAGCATCTCAAAGCATGGCTGCTGCGGGTGGCCATCAACCGCTGCCGGGACCTGACCCGCGCCGCCCACCAAAAGGACACCGAGCTGGACGAGAACCTGCCCGCCCCCGATGTTCTGGAGGAGGACGGCAGTGTGCTGGATGCCATCCGCACGCTGCCGGAAAACTACCGCAATGCCATCTATCTGCATTACTACGAAGGATACACTGCGGCAGAGATCGGGCGGATGATGGCAGTGCCCACAAACACGGTACTAAGCTGGCTGCGGCGCGCACGGGCACAGTTACATACGATGCTGAAGGAGGAGATCGAAGATGAGGTGGTATGAATATAAGATGGAGGTCGATGACCTGACTGCCCCGGACGATCTGAAAGCAAAACTGCTGGCCATGACCGACACCCTGACTGCGGAGGAAAAGGCTGAACCCATGATGGCTGCCCCTGCCCCGCAGACCGCTGCACCCGCAGCACCCCTGAACACCGAAGCCAAGAAGAAAAAGCCCATCCACTTCCCGGTAAAGCAGCTGGGCACGCTGGCTGCCTGTCTGGCCGTGTGCGTGCTGGGTTACAGCACCCTGCATCTGGGCATCGGAATGGGCAGCGCAAAAAGCAGCGCGCCCACCCTGTACGCAGCCGAAGGCGCTGCCGACAGCTCCGCTGCCTCTGTGGCAGCGGGCGGGTTTGATCTCCAGCACGCCGCGCTGGACAGCACCCCCGAGGCGGTGAATTACAGTCTGGATGCAGACGACCGCTCTCTGGAAACGGAGTACAGCGGCGCCGGCAACACCGAGGCTGCTGCGCCTGCGGTGGACAGTGCCAAGATCATCTACACCGCCAATCTGACGCTGGAAAGCAAGGATTACGAAGCGGCCCGCAGTGCACTGGACAGCGCTCTTGCCGAGGCGGGCGGCTATCTGGAATCCAGCAGCGAGTACACGCGCACCGGTTCCAGCCGCTCCGTAAGCCTGACCTACCGGGTGCCGCAGGCCAACTACCAGAGCTTTCTGGATGCTGTGGCCGCTGCCGGTAATGTGACCTACCGCAGCCAGCAGGCCGATGATGTGACCACCCAGTATATGGACGTGTCCGCGCGGCTTTCTAATCTGCAGGCACAGCGCACCCGCTTACAGCAATTGCAGGAACAAGCCGAAACTCTTTCGGACTTGCTGCAGATCGAGGACTCCCTCACCGAGGTGCAGTCCCAGATCGAAAGCTGGCAGAGCCAGCTGGACTGGTACAGCGATCAGGTGCAGCAGTGCACCGTGTATATCGACCTGAACGAGGTGCAGACCTACACACCCGCCGACGAGGGCTTTTTCTCCCGCATCGGCACCGCCTTTACCGCTGGCTGGGGCAACTTTGTAAACGGCTTGCAGCAGCTGGTAGTTGCGCTGGCCTCCGTCTGGCCGCTGGCAGTGCTGGCGTGTGCCGCTGTTGCCATGGCGCTTGCATGGCGCAAAAAGCACCCGAAGAAGTGACCCCATAGAAATTCATTTTTCCGCATAAAGGCTTCCCCGGGCCGGGGGAAGCCTTTTGTTTAACCCCGTTGAAAAACCCCCCCCTGTCCCGCCGGGCTGCTGCACCGGGAGGCAGGGGTGGTTTTGTATATTTCACAGCACTTATTACACGCCGGAATAAGCCGAGAAACCGCCGTCCACCGGCAGACAGATACCGGTGATGAAACCGGCTGCATCATTGTTCAGCAAAAACAGCAGCGCGCCCACAAGGTCTTTTTCGCTGTCGCCAAAGTGTCCCATGGGGGTGGCAGCAAGGATCTTTTTGGTGCGGTCGGTGGGGGTGCCGTCCTCGTTGAAGAGCAGCTTTGCGTTCTGCTCGCTGGCAAAGAAGCCCGGAGCGATGGCGTTGACCCGGATGCCCACCTTGCTGAAATGTACCGCCAGCCACTGGGTAAAGTTGGTCACAGCGGCCTTTGAACCGGAGTAGGCGGGGATCTTGGTCAGGGGCAGGTAGGCATTCATGCTGGAAATGTTCAGAATGTTGCAGCCCTCGCGCCCTACCATCTGCCGTGCAAAGGCCTGCGTGGGCAGCAGGGTGCCGATGAAGTTCAGGTTGAACACCATCTCCACGCCGCTTTCATCTAGGTCAAAGAAGGTGACGGTGTCGCTTTCCAGATCGGCCATCTCAAAATATTCCTTGTCCGTGTTGGCGCGGGCGTTGTTGCCGCCGGCACCGTTCACAAGGATATCGCAGGGGCCAAAGTCTGCCAGCACATCCTCTGCTACCTGCAGACAGTTGGCCTTGTTCATCACGTTGCAGGTGTAGCCCTTGGCGGTGCCGCCTTCGGCCTCGATCTCGTCCGCAAGCTCCTTGAGCTTATCCATGTTGCGGCCCAGCAGCGCCACCTTTGCGCCCGCCCGGGCCAGCGCCTTGGCAAAAATGGAGCACAGCGTGCCGCTTGCGCCGGTGACGACAGCCACCTTGCCGGTGAGATCGGTGTTCAGTACATTCTTTTCCATAACATCCTCCTGTTACAGCTGTATTCATTGGCTAGAGTATAACAGAAAAAGACGGTCTTTGCCAGAACGTTCTTATTATAAAATGGGAAAGTTTTATTCTTTTTGCCGGGCAACAAGCACGATATCCTCCGGATGCGGTGCAGACGCAATCGCGCAAAATCGCAAAAATGACCGTTTTTACCTTGAAGATCTTCTAACTCTTCCAAAGCAAAAGCAGTATGATAAAAGCATGACAAACACATACTGACTTCGGCTGCGCTGCCCGCAGCGGGCTACACTGTTCAAGCCGCAGCGGGCTGCGCCTATGACCCACAGAGTTTTGAACAATGTGGGCATTCAGACCTGGAAACACAGCATTCCGCACCCACAATGTTCAACCCGAACGATGTGAACATTTAACGTAGGACAGTTTCTTTTTGCACACTGATCAAATATAAAAAGTTATAATAATATTCTACACTGTTCACGCTGCACAATGTGCAACAGCGGCGGCGCTTCCCACTTTGATGTGAACACAAAAAAACAGGTTGAATTTAAAAATTCAACCTGCTTGGTGGTTGCGGGGGCCGGATTTGAACCAACGACCTTCGGGTTATGAGCCCGACGAGCTACCAGACTGCTCCACCCCGCGATATTTACTTTTTCGCTTTTCAGCGGCTCTCGCTGACTGCTCAAGTATAATACCACAGAGCGGGTAGAATGTCAACCCTTTTTGAGAAAAATTTTCGTATTCTCCTGCCGCAGCTTTTAACGCACCATTGTCCGGTGCTGTGCGCGGTATTCGGCGGGGGTGATGCTGTACAGACGGCGGAAGGTTTTCAGGAAGCTGCTGTAATCCGGAAAGCCGCTTTCGGTGCAGGCATTCAGGACGGAAACGCCCTCTTCCAGCGCCTTGCGGCAGTGCTGCATCCGCAGATAGATCAGGTAGTTGTGGATACTCTCCATGGTGCACTCCTTGAACGCGCGGGAAAGGTGCTCCCGGCTGGCGTAAAGCTCCTGCGCCAGCTGCGCGGTGGTGAGGGTCGGGTCCTGATAATGGGTCTGAAAGTAGGCCACCGCGCGCGCGACCAGCACACTGGTGCTGCTGGGTCTTCTAATCCCTGACTGTTCCGGGTAAAGCAACGAATACGTTGCCCCCATTTCTCTGAAGATATCCTGCATCTAAAGGGGAATGGGGGCATTTTTTATCAAAAATCAACTGAGAGGAGTAAAAGCCATGGAGATCTGCTCCCGTTTTACCGGCATGGAGCGCAAGAACGGCGCTTTCCTGCTGCATACTGATAATGCTGATATCAAGGTCTGCTTTGTGACCGATGAGATCGTCCGCGTCCGCGCAAGCTTTGACCATGAGCTGGCAGAGAAGCCCTACGTCCTGATGACCACCGCATGGGAGGATCGGATAAAACCACTTTCTGATGCAGCCCTTTACAGGTCTACACGCATCCACCACACGCCCGATTCTTACACCAAACGCGAACTTGTCGGGGCGAGGCCCCTCCATCTTGCTTACGCAAGACCGTTCGGTCGCTTAAAAGCCCCACTGGGGCTTTCATTGCTCCGCTTCGCTGTGCAAACACGAACTTGTCGGGGCAAGGCCCCTCCATCTTGCTTACGCAAGACCGTTCTGTCGCTTAAAAGCCCCACTGGGGCTTTCATTGCTCCGCTTCGCTGTGCAAACGCGAACTTTTGAGAATACGTCACTTTCGGCAGTGTGCAAGAAAAAAACGAGGGAAACTTTGGCAAAAAGAGAGAGGGCTGGACAGTGCCAGCCCTCTTGACAAGGCAATAATAGTCAAAAAGTTTCGTACCCATCTTCATCCCGGTTTCGTCCCGGTTTGCAGAATGCCCTTGCAATCCGAAAGAAGCC
>ERZ835109.888-NODE-888-length-29688-cov-4.374211_pt1 | contig 29688 bp, 31 predicted proteins | sample MGYA00519946_ERZ835109 | MGnify/ENA primary metagenome ERZ835109 (study PRJEB31850, sample SAMEA3708771) | human gut metagenome | biome: human gut; feature: human-associated habitat; material: faeces | place: China | collected 2014 ...
CCGTCCGCTGAACCGACCCCGACTCCCGCTCCGGTCGAAAAACCGATCGAAGAAAAGGTCGTCGATATTTCTGTCGAAAAAGCACCGGAGGTTGTTTTCGAAGTTCCGGCCGATGAGACTGCAGCAAGCGACGCCGCTGCCGTAGAAACGGCTCCGGAAGGCAAAGCTGAAGTTGAACCCATTGCTGACATTGCCAAGAATCTCGCTGAGAATCTGGCCAAGGCTGGTCTTGAACAGGTCGAAACGGATGCCTCGCTTGTGACGCCGCTTTCCTACGAAGCCAAGCCGGTGGCCGGCCGCCCGCGCCCCGTGCTTGAAGTCATCGAAGAAGGCCCCCTGACCCAGATCGAAACCGATCCGAAGTTTATGGCTTAATTCCTGACTTTTCGGCACTCGAAACCGCTTTGCGAGACTCGTTTTTCGCAAAGCGGTTTTTTATTGACAGTCATTTTTCCCAATATTGAGATCTTTCGAATTTTCCTTGCCCTTCAAGGATTTATGAGTACTTTTACCTGAGGACTTTTTGCAACACTTTTCAAGTTCGAAACCCGCGATTTTTAGGTACTTTTACCCATCTCAAAATCGCAAAGTTTGATCTCGATTAACTCCGGGCGCATTTGAGGAAAAATTTTTTTCTTCGTGCGCCCCATTTTTCCTCGTGCATCCATATACTGCGCGCACTGCAAAAAACGAAGCGGCCGAAACACACTGGCAACGCAAACCGCGGATGGTTGCAGCTACTCTACAAATCCTTCGTCGTTACGCTTTTTTAAGGAGAGGTGCGATGACGCAGCTGATCGTACTGGTTTGCATGTACATGCTGGTTTCGATCGGAATCGGGTTGTGGGCGGCTCGCCGCGTACGCAATACCGCCGATTATGCATTGGCAGGGCGTTCTCTTCCGTTGGCTATGGTGATCACGGCCACGTTTGCCACCTGGTTTGGCAGCGAAACCGTGCTCGGTCTTCCGGGTCGCTTCATCGAAGGCGGCATTGCCGGAGTCATCGAAGAACCGTTCGGCTCCGGAATGGCGCTCATTCTGGTGGGCATGTTCTTTGCCCGCAAGCTCTACAAGATGGACCTTCTGACCATCGGCGACTTCTATCGCAAGCGCTATGGAAAGAAGATTGAGCTTGCCTGCGCCATTTTCATCATTTTGTCCTATCTGGGTTGGGTAGGCGCTCAGGTCGCCGCGCTCGGTCTGGTGCTCAATCTCGTCACCGAAGGCGCCGTGAGCGTTTCGCTCGGCATGACCATCGGCACGTTCGTGGTGCTTTTCTACACCGTGTACGGCGGCATGTGGTCAGTGGCCGTGACCGACTTCTTCCAGATGATCATCATCGTGGCAGGTCTCATCGCCGTGGCGGTTTGCGCAAGCGACATGGCGGGCGGTTTCGGGCAGGTGGTGACCTTTGCCGCTTCGCGCGATCTTTTCAACCCCTGGCCGGAAATGAGCCTCAACGGTTGGCTCTTCTGGATCTCGGCTGCAATCACGATGATGATCGGCTCGATTCCGCAGCAAGACGTCTTCCAGCGCGTGATGAGTGCGCGTGACGCCAAGACGGCCGTGCGCGGTCCGATCCTCGGAGGCATGTTTTACATCCTCTTTGCATTCGTGCCGATGTTCATCGTGTGCGCGGCGGTGCTCGCCATGCCGGGCGTGGGTGAAACACTTCTGACGACCGATCCGCAGCGACTGCTGCCCACGCTCATTCGCGACTACATGCCCTGGTGGCTGCGCGTGCTCTTCTTCGGCGCCGTCCTGAGCGCGGTCATGTCGACGGCTTCGGCCACGATGCTTGCCCCGGCCACGACGTTCGTCGAAAACGTTCTGCGCAATTTCGTGCGCATTGAAGGCCGCGAGCTTCCCTATATGCGCATGACCCTGGTGTTCTTTGCGGTGGCCGTGCTTACCTACAGCCTCTGGTTTGAAGGTACCGCCATCTACGACATGGTGGCCATGGCCTACCAGTTCCCGGTCGTCGGCGCCTTCTGGCCGCTCGTGATGGGACTCTACTGGAAGCGTGCCACGACGCAGGGTGCATGGATGTCGATCTTTGTGGGCGGCTCCGTCTGGGCCGTACTCACCTTCACGCCGCTCGGAGAAGTCTTCCCGTCGGTGTTGGGCGGCTTCCTTGCCGCCGGCAGCGCCATGGTTGTCGGAAGCCTCCTGCCCACAGCCTCCAACGCCCGCTACCACCGCTGGCAGGCGTCCATGCAAACGTCGGTCGCTGCCGCTTCTTAAGCGTTCGATTGACGCAAAAACGCCGACCGTTGGCACCTCTACGGTCGGCGTTTGCTTGCCCGGATCCTTGTTAACGGAACAACTCTTCCGGACGAATACCCAAATTTCCGCACTGAGCGCGCTGCATCAGGGCAGCGTCCATCAGCACCAAGGCAATGGCAGCCTCCACCACAGGCACGGCACGGATGCCCACGCAAGGGTCGTGTCTGCCTTTGGTGACCACTTCGATTTCGTTGCCCTCGATGTCCAAACTCTTTAAGGGCGTCAGAATCGAAGGTGTCGCCTTAATGGCAATCCGACCGGTGATCGGCGCGCCGCTTGAGATGCCGCCTAAAATGCCGCCCGCATTGTTGCTCGCAAACCCCTGCGCGGTCATCTGGTCGTTGCCTTCGGCTCCCGTGAGCGTTGCCGCCTCAAATCCGTTGCCGATTTCGACGGCCTTGACGGCGTTGATTCCCATCAAGGCATAGGCAAGCAGAGCATCGAGCCGATCGTAGAGAGGACTGCCTAGGCCCGCCGGCACTCCCACGGCCTCGAATTCGACCGTGGCGCCGATGCTGTTTCCCTCTTTTCGTATCTTGCCGAGATAAGTTTCGACCTCGGCAATATTGCTGACATTGGCGGCAAAAAACGGATTGTTGTCGACTTCATCCCAGTTTTCCAGGGGAAGCTTCACCGTACCGATTGAGGAAACGCGCGCGCGAATCGTAATGCCGAGCTCGGTACTGAGCCACTTGCGTGCCACGGCGCCCGCCGCCACCGTCGGCGCCGTCAGACGAGCAGAACTTCTGCCGCCTCCCCTCGGATCCCGAATCCCGTATTTATTCCAATAGCTCCAGTCGGCGTGCGACGGTCGGAATTGTCTGGCCACTTCCGAGTAGTCGCGGCTTCTTTGGTCGGTGTTTTCAATCAAAAGAGCGATGGGAGTCCCCGTTGTGACACCCTCATAAACGCCCGAAAGGATCTTGACGGCATCGGCTTCCTTGCGCTGCGTCACAAACTTGCTCTGTCCCGGACGCCGACGATCCAGATCGGGCTGAATATCGGCTTTGCTCAGAGGCATTCCGGGCGGGCAACCGTCAATCACGCAACCGATAGCCGGCCCGTGACTTTCTCCAAAGTTCGTCACCACAAAAAGCTTTCCGATGCTGGATCCTGACATGGTTGTGTACGCTCTTGAAACAAAAACGAATGCGCCTTACTGCGCTTTGCTTTCAATTTAGCGCAAAACACGTCTACCCGACCTGACGCAGTCGTGATTTTAGCCTTACCGATACTTTTCCTTGAAGACCTTTCGTCCTAGAATCCGCCTTTTGCAACCCGATCATGTGGTCGGCCCACTTTTTTTGCCTGTTTGTTCCGAGGTTTCTATGCTCAGCAAAGGTCTTCTGGCTGTCGGCCTTCTTTGCGTTTCCAACATTTTCATGACCTGCGCTTGGTATCTGCACTTAAAGCTCCAGACCATGAAGGTCATCAACTTCAGTGCTTGGCCGATCTACACCGTCGTGCTTTTTTCCTGGGCGATCGCTCTCTTTGAATACAGCTTCATGGTACCGGCCAACCGCATCGGGTTTGAAGGCAACGGCGGCCCTTTCAGTCTCGTTCAACTCAAGATCATCCAGGAGTGCATCACGCTTACGGTGTTTGCGCTCTTCTCCGTCGTTGTTTTCCAGAACCACTTCGGCTGGAACCACTTGGCTGCCTTCGTTTGTCTCGTGATGGCGGTTTTCTTCGTGTTCTACAAATGACAACGACCTGAGCTCTTTCCGGATCTTTTCCCAATAGGCTTGGGCAAGGCTTCGAAAGCAAATTCCGAGAATCGGCAATGCAACATCAGCCGCTCAAAAAATAAGGAAAGAGCATATGCAAAAGAGGTCGTTGCTTGCCGTAGCCATTGCCATTGACGGCGTCTTGTCCGCTGCCGTCACGAACAATGCCGTCGGAAAGACCTCTTCGAAAATACTGAGCTAATCGGGAAACCGTTGTCTTAAGGCTTGCTTTGGGTTGCACGGGTACACTGCGGAGCTGACAGTTTTTTTCAAACAGGAACCTTCCCATGTCAGACCGCATTCAGTCCGAATGGTTCGCCGCCACGCTTGAAGACGCACTTGAAACCCTCGAAGAGGCCGTTCGTCTTCTTCGCGAAGATCCCCGCAAGGCCCAGGGCGTTCTCGAGCACGAAGTAACGCTTACCTATGCCAAGCTCAACTACGCCGTCAACACGGCTTACGACGGTCCCGCCGCGCTTGAGACCGTAGAAGACGACAACGAACTTACCGCCTGGCCTAAGTGCATGCCCTTTGCACTTCCCGCCAAAGACGCCGATTCCGAACCTTCCGCTTAAGTTTAAAAAGCCATGCAACTGCTGAAATTTGTGCCCGTTGCGGCAGCCGTTCTCGCGCTTGCGGCCTGCAGCTCCGTCAACACCAAACTCGTTCACGATACGGTGCTTCCAGAATACAGCCCTGCCGCCAATATGGGCGATGTGCTCGACGTCTGGGCCGCCTGCAAAAAGGGAACTCAGAAATGGACTGAAATCAAAGAAGACGGCAAGCCCGTGGTGGTGCAGTTCGAATGTTCCGCCCAGGATTTACTGGATCTCAACAATACCATTCTGGAAAATTCCCGCACCATCAAGCGTATGCGTGAACTCTTCGAGTTTGATGACATCAAGTACCGCGCGCAGTTTGTGGTCAAGAGCGACGGCTCGGGGTTTGATCTCGGCGGACAATACAACGACTACGTCTGGCAGGACGGCAAGAAGGCTACGCGCGAAGCCGAATTCCTGAAGCTTGCCTACGACGGCAGTCTTGCAACCGATCCCCTGCAGTACATCGACAACCCCGAAAAACTGTCGTTTACCGTGGAAAGTTATGCGCAGATCCTCGGCCCGTTCTATCTGGAGATGCGACAGGCTCGCTAGTGCAATCCGACCTTCCGATACCGCAAACCCGAGATTTTCAGGTCTCGGGTTTTTCGATTCGTCAAATCGTTTTCCAGTAGGCAAGCGCCCGAATGGGCTCCTCCCTAAAGCTCCACTCATGCTCGGCTGCAAGCGTCCAGCCCGTCTTTTCGTAATACTGCCAGTTGCAGTGCGAATCGGTGTAGAGGATCACGTTCCGGATGCCGCGGCGACGCATTTCGTCAAACGTATCGTCGATCAGAAGGCGAGCCATACCCCGCCCCTGGTACAAAGGCGACGTCATCAAAAGCTTAAGCTCGCCCTGCCATTCGAAGCCTTTGGCAATCATGTCTGCCTTGAGCTTACGGTTGGCTTCGTTGATGAGATCGTTAAACTCCACGGACTCCAGACCGAAAGGCGTGCTACGCAGGCGCGATTCCATGACGGCGGCAGCCTGACGAAAAGCGCTCGGATTCTGAAGCCCCTGCTCCTGCGGAGCATTTTGATAGAACACCGACCCCAGATAGGCGGCAATGTCACCGTTTTCGCGAATCACGCGCAACCGATTGCAGGCCAGAGCCGAGCCCGCAATGTACAAGTCGGAAATATCCCTTTTTTCCTGCTCGGAGCCTTCGAGCTCCCAGCCCCACAGTTCGTCAAAAAGCTTGGCAACGCCTTCAAAGTCCTGATCCTGCCAAGCGGAAATCACTGCGCTCAAACATTCACCCCGGGAATCACATAAAAGAGGACGCTGAAAAACTGCAGCGTCGTGCCGGCAAAGACAAAAGTGTGCCAGATCGCGTGAGAAAAGGGAATTCGTTCAAAAATGTAGAAAACAACACCGACCGTATAGGCAAGACCTCCGGCTACCAGCAGCGCCAAACCGGTCGAATCAAGCGTTGAGACGAGCGGGTCAATGACAAAGACTGCTAGCCACCCCATGGAGAGATAGAGCAGACAGTTAATCCAATCGGCCTTGTGCAGCAGCACGGCCTGCAGCGAAATACCCGCAATTGCAATGAGCCACACCGCGCACAGCAGCGCGATGCCGGTGTAACCCTGAAGTGTGATCAGGCAAAACGGCGTGTAGGAGCCCGCAATCAGTACATAGATCATGGAGTGATCCAGATACTGCAGGACCTTTTTGGCTCGGGGATTGGGAATGGAGTGATACAAGGTCGAGGCGGTGTAGAGAAACACCATGCTCGCGCCGAAGATGCTCACCGCAGCCACAACCTTGGGAGAGCCCGAATACAACACGGCAAAAGCCACCAGGACGGCAAGCCCGGCAATCGAAAGCAGAGCCGCCACGCCGTGCGTTACCGCGTTGGCGATTTCTTCGCCCACGGTGTACTGCGCGACCCCGGCGGGCCGCGTCAACATCGCCTTGATTGACATGATCGGAATTCTTCTTGTTCGTTGTATTGAATCACAGGGCGAAACCGACCGAGATCTCGATCTCACGCCTTCAACGAATCTTAGAAGCGATAAATGACAACCGACGTACAGGTCAAAACGTCAGTTGGTAACAAAGCATTTCATCCGTTCGGATGATGTCCGACCGATCAAAGGATGACGGGTTCGGGTTCGAGTTCCACACCAAAGCGGTACTTGACGTTGCGTGCCACTTCTTCGGCAAGAGCCTTGATTTCGGCACCGGTCGCGCCGCCATAGTTGACGAGGATGAGCGCCTGACGTTCGTAAACCCCCGCCTGCCCCATGCGCTTGCCCTTAAGGCCGCAAGCCTCAATGAGCCAGCCCGCGGCTATTTTGGCGCGAGCTCCGCCCAAAGGGTAGCTCACAAGAGACGGCGTCTCTTCGAGCAGATGCAGCATCTTGGTGCGCGTAACCACCGGATTTTTAAAGAAACTGCCGGCATTGGGAAGCACCTTGGGATCGGGGAGCTTGCGTGCACGCACCGCACGCACGGCCTCTTCAAGTTCCTTGGCGGATTCGGGACGGCGATCGCCGAAAATGGCTTCGAGCTCCTTGTACCCGTAAACGGGGTTAAACGTCTTTGAGAGCGCAAAAAGAACGGATGTGACGATCAGATTCTTTTCGGTCGTCTTAAAGCGACTTGCGCGATAACCGTAGTCGCAATCTTCGGCCGACAACACGCGCATGGCTCGGCGATCGGGATCGAAGCATTCGACTTCAACGATATGCTCGGCCACTTCAACGCCGTAGGCGCCGATGTTCTGCACCGCCGCACCGCCGACCGTGCCGGGAATTGCCGCCAGATTTTCAATGCCGTACCAACCGCTTTCAATTGCATGCCGCACGAAATCGTCCCATACGATGCCGGCCGACACCTTGACGAAATAGAATCTGTCGTTTTCGTCCGTCACCTCGATCGTGCCGCCATTCATGTGCAGCACGAGACCTTCGAAGTCCTTGGTAAAGAGCGTATTCGAGCCGCCTCCGAGCACAAATCGGGGAAGCTGCCCGTAGCGCGGATCGGCAAGCACCGAACGAATGTCCTCGGGCGTGCAGACTTGGGCGAAATATTGCGCGCTGACATCAACCGCAAATGTGTTGTAGGACTTAAGACTGACGCTCTTTTCAACGGTGGGCATAAAACTCCCTCAATCTGCTATGGATCGATCTTCTTTTGCCCGATTATAGGCGGTCAACGGGATGGCTCTTTTACAAATGCCCGCCCCTGAAACACTTGGTTTCGCTTAAGACAGAGCCGCTTCGATCTTGGCACGAACATGTGCCGGATCGAGACCACTGCGGGTCATCAGCACTTCGGTGTTGCCGTGATCTATAAAGGCGTCGGGAATGCCGAATATGAGCGTACGCGTCGTTTGACCGGCCTCGCTCAAGACTTCGAGCACGGCAGAACCCGCGCCGCCCGCCTTGATGCCCTCTTCGGCAGTCACCAGCAAGTCATGCTCGGCAGCGGCCTTGAGCACCGCTTCTTCGTCAAGAGGCTTGACAAAGCGCATGTCGACGAGCGTTGCGTCAAGCGCCTCAGCTACTTCAGTCAGGCGCCAGACCATGGAACCGAAGGCCAGAATCGCCACGCGCTTGCCCTTGGGGGCCGAAGTCGTCCGCACTGTCTTGCTCTTGCCGATTTCGACCGTCTCAGTGTCGGCCGTGACTTCCGCCCCAGGTCCTGTTCCTCGCGGGTAACGCACAGCCACCGGCGTTTGCAGTGTCCAAGCGGTGTTCAACAGCAAACGCATTTCGTTTTCGTCGCTCGGCGTGATCACCGTCATATTCGGCAACGACCGCAGGAATGCAATGTCAAAGAGGCCGTGGTGCGTGCGTCCGTCGGCACCCACCAAGCCCGCGCGATCGATCGCAAAGAGCACCGGCAGATTCTGGATAGCAACATCGTGCACGATCTGATCGTAGGCGCGCTGTGCGAACGTCGAATAGATCGCCACCACCGGGTGAATGCCCGCACAGGCCAGCCCCGCGGCAAACGTCACTGCATGCTGCTCGGCAATGGCCACATCGCGGTAGCGTTCGGGAAATCTCTTTTCGAATTCCACCAGACCGGAGCCTTCGCGCATCGCAGGCGTAATCGCATAAAGCGTCTTGTCACGTTCAGCTGTGTCGCAGATCCAGTCTGAAAACAGTTGCGTGTAGGTTTTCTTCGGGGGTGCGGCAGACGGTTGAATGCCCACGACAGGATCAAACTTGCCCACACCGTGATAGAGCGTCGGATCGTCTTCGGCAGGCTTATACCCTTTTCCCTTCTTCGTCTTGACGTGCAAAACGATCGGACCGTCAAGCGCCTTCAGGTTCTTGAGAAAGCTCACAAGCCCGGTCACGTCGTGACCGTCAATCGGACCGAAGTAATTGATGTCAAAACTTGAAAAGAGCGTCGAGGGCGGCGACAGAAAATTGACGGTCTGCTTTTCCACTCGCTTGGCAAAGTCCCACAGGAGCGGCACGGGCTTGAGGATGGACTTCGAGATCTCACGGGCCTTCCAGACGGGCGCCGTGCTCACGAGTTTGGCCAGATGACCCGACAGCGCTCCTGCCGGAGGCGAAATCGAGTGGTCGTTGTCGTTGAGAATGATAAGTAGCTTGAGGTCCTTCTTGTAGACACCCGCGTGATTGAGCGCTTCCACGGCCATACCACCCGTAAGAGCACCGTCACCGATCACTGCGATGTGCCAGCGGTCCTTCTTGCCGTTGAGGCTGTCAGCAACAGCCATACCGAGTGCGGCAGAAATTGATGTCGAGGAATGCGCCGTACCGAAGGCGTCGTACGGGCTTTCGCTGCGCTTCGGAAACCCGGAAATGCCGTCGGTCTGGCGCAGCGTGGCCATCGCATCGCGCCTGCCGGTGAGAATCTTGTGGGCATAAGCCTGGTGGCCAACGTCCCAAACAATGGCGTCTTCGGGGGTGTTGAAAACGTAATGAAGCGCGATTGCCAATTCCGTGGCACCGAGCGAACTCGACAAGTGACCGCCCGTCTTGCTGACGCTTTCGACCATGAAATCGCGAAGTGCGCGCGCGAGCACCGGAAGCTCTTCGACGGGAAGCTTGCGCAGATCGGCCGGAGAATTGATCGACTCCAGCATTTCCTTTCGTTCGTCAGGCGTGAGCATGCGCACCACCTGCGTCGTATCTCGCTGATCCATCAATATTTCCTGTTGGTCACAAAAGCGGCGGCGCCGGCTAAAAGACGAAGTGCCATATCTTCAAAACAGCCTTTGGCAGCCAGTATCTGCAGAGCCGCTCCGGCTTCGTGTTCCATTTCGCGGGCGAGTTTGCGAGCCGCGTCAAGCCCCATCAGCGAGACGAACGTGGGTTTGTCGTGGGCGTCATCCTTGCCGGAAGTTTTACCGAGCGTCGCCGTGTCGGCCGTGACGTCCAAAATGTCATCAATCACCTGAAAAGCCAGTCCCAGAGCCTTAGCGTAACGATTGAGTTCGAACTCAGCGGCGGCAAAAAGTTCCGGCTTGCCGGCAAGCGCGCCCATTCGAACGCTAGCCAGAATCAGAGCGCCCGTCTTGAGACTGTGCATATGGCGCAATGAAGCCTCGTTGAGGCTCTTTCCTACGCTCAGAAGGTCAATTGCCTGCCCGCCGCACATGCCATCGCGCCCGCTCGAATAGGCAAGCTCCTGCATGAGCCTGACCTTGACGGCGGGAGCCACCTGCGTTCGGGCAATGCGCAGGAAAGCTTCGGGCTGCAGCGCGTCGCCCGCTAGCATTGCCACCGCTTCGCCGTATTTCACGTGAGCCGTGGGTTTGCCGCGCCGCAGGACATCGTTGTCCATGGCGGGCATATCATCGTGCACCAGAGAGTATCCGTGAACGTATTCCACCGCGAGCGCAAGTTCGTCCAGATCGCTTTCACGCGCCTGCGTCAGACGACCGGCTGCGTACACAAGCATGGCGCGCATTCGTTTGCCGCCATCCAAAACAGCATAGCGCATCGCTTCGGTGAGCGTTCCGAGACTGCCCTCGCGCGCATCCAGCGCCGCTTCGGCGACACCTTCGAAATGCCCGCGTTGTTCTCGAGACCAAACCTCAAATTCGGCTTTGTCAGCTTCCATCACAGCAACATCTCCCTATTGCAAAGCCGTCGTGTCGCCCGAGCCGTTGTTTTGAGCTTCCAGTTTGCGAACGCGAGTCTCGGCATCTTCGAGCTTAGCCCGGCACAGATTCACCAGTTCGGTTCCGCGCGTATAGGCTTCCACGCTCTCTTCGAGAGCAAGCTTGCCCTCTTCCATCTTGCGGACAAGAGCTTCGAGTTCAGCCATCGCCTCTTCAAAAGTCGGTGTTTTCTCGTTTGCAGTCTGGGTCATAGCAGAAGCGGTGTTGTCGGTGAACAATTCACTCGAAAACGACACCGTATCCATCTCCGTTTTTTTCGAATTGTCGAGCGAGCCGCTTGAAAAAAGCCCACGACTCGCAACTTAGTCTTTGGATTTTATCTCACCGTGCTTTTCTTGACCTGAAAAACGCTCAGCTTCCCGATTATGCGGCTTTCAGAGCTTTGCCGCATGGAAATTTCCTTCACTAGTCTTGCGAACTTCTTCGCCAATGCACTGCGATACAATGCGGCGCAACCTACTGAAGAACAAAAAGAAAATGCGCATCTCCTTCCAACCGGTCGACAATCCCGACAAAGTCAACACACACCTGCTCTCCTGGCTTCTGGCGGCCTGTTCCATGATCGGCCCGTTTGCCACCGACATGTACCTGCCGAGTTTCCACCAAATGGCTCAAGCCTTCGGCTCCGATCTGGCAGGTGTCCAAATGACGCTTTCCTCCTACCTCGCGGGTTTTGCCGTCATGACGCTTTTCTATGGAACCATTTCGGACATGTTCGGCCGTAAGCTCACGATGGTCACGGGCTTCTTGTGTTTTTCGGCCTCAAGTCTCGGCGCTGCCACTTCCGATTCTCTCTCGATGCTTGTTCTCTGGCGTTTGTGTCAGGGCATTTTTGCCGGCTGCGGCATGGTGATCGGAATGGCCGTCATTCGTGACCTTTTCGGCGGACCGAAAGCACAGATGCTGATGGCCTACGTATCCATGGTCTTCGGTTTTGGCCCGGCGCTGGCTCCGGTAATCGGCGGCATCGTCGCCACCCACCTTTCCTGGGAAAGTCACTTCTATATTCTGACCTTCATCAGCGCAGTTCTTGCAGCTCTTTGTCTCTTTTTTCTGCCCGAGACGCTGCCCAAGGGAAAACGCATGTCGCCCCGCCTGGTAACACTACTTTCCAACTACGCCTCGGCGGCGCGACACGGTGCCTTTATGACAGCAAACACTGCGCTTGCCGTAGCCTTTCTGGGACAGGGCGTTTTCATTGCCGGAGCGGCGGACTGGTGCGTGGAAGTCATGCATTTGTCGCCGGATGAATTTTGGAAACTCTTTTTGCCGATGGTCTCCGGCACCGTCATCGGCAGCTGGATTTCGGCTCGCATTGCCGGCCGTCTGAGCACACAAGGAACAATCCGAGTGGGCTTTTGCGTGATGTTTGCCGCTGGCGTCTTTGCCTTGTGCACCATGTCGGGCTTGTTGCCCGAAGGCATCGTCTGGGCTGTTCTGCCCTTGATGATCTACACCATCGGCATCGGTATCGTTCGTCCGGGCATGGCCCTGATTGCCATGGACTTCTTGCCGCAATCCCGAGGTCTGGCCGCATCCATGCAAAGCTTCGTGCAGACGATTTTCTTTGCGCTGTGTTCCGCATTGCTGGTGCCTTTGCTCTTCGGTAACGGCGCACTTTACGATCTGGCAATTGCAGGTTTCGGGCTTCTGACAATCTCTCTGTGGCTCATCGCCATGAACATGCGGCTTCACAAGTCCGCGCAAAAACAACCGTGAATTCCTTTTGTAGCCACGAAAAAAGGCGCATCGGCATTTTCGCCTTTGCGCCTTTTTCGTCACTTCAGCAGAACCTCTTCCGAGGTCCGATCACAAGCAGATTAGTACTTGTCGAAGTATTCCTGAAGCTTCTTGACGTCCTTGGTCTTCGTCAGACCCAACTGCAGCAGGACGCGAGCCTTCTGCGGGTTGAGCGTGCCGGAGGACAGGAAGCCGTACTTGGCGTCGTCAACTTCAGCGTCCTTGGTGGTGGCGCCCGTCGGAACGCGAGAGCTACGAACCACGGCAATGCCGCTCTTGGCAGCCTTTTCAAGGATCGGGAAGATGCTCTTGTGGATGTTGCCGTTACCGACACCGGCGTTCACGATACCGGCGTAACCGGCGTCAACCAGAGCCTGAGCCTGGATGCCTTCCACGCCACCATGGTTGTAGACGATGCCAACCTTCGGAAGCGTTTCGATCTTGGAAACGTCAAACGGGGTCTGGTAGGTGTGCGGACGCAGCGAGGTGGATTCGTACGTCACCTTGTTGTTGAAGATCGTGCCGACCTTACCGAAGTTGGCGGCGACGAAGGTTTCGGGCTGAACCGTGTTGGACTTCATCAAGTCGCGGGCGCCGACAACGATGTTGTTCATGGCAACCACAACACCCTGCTTAGCCGTTTCCTTCGTGGCGGCCGTCAGAACAGCGTTGTAGAGGTTACGGGGACCGTCAGCACCGAGACCGGTGGAGGGGAGCATGGCGCCAACGAGCACCACGGGCTTCTTGCACTTGACAGTCAGGTTCAGGAAGTAAGCGGTTTCTTCCATCGTGTCCGTGCCGTGCGTGATCACGAAGCCGTCGACCTTGCTGCAGTCAGCGTTGATGGTCTTGGCGAGCTTGAGCCACACGTCGTCGGTCATGTCCTGCGAACCGATCTGAACAACCTGCTTGGGAGTAACCACAGCGATGTCAGCAAGCTGCGGAACAGCGGCAACCAGATGGTTGACGCTCACCTTACCGGCCGTGTAAGCGGAACCCGTTGCCGAATTGCCGGAACCGGCAATCGTGCCGCCCGTGGCGAGCACTTCGATCTGCGGCAAAGAGGCAGCCATGGCGGCACCGCAAGCGGTAGCGATAGCAGCGGCAAGCAGAGACTTCTTAACCAAGCGCATTTTTGTTTCTCTCTCTCAAAAAAATGTTTTGGTGAGTATTCACACGCCTGCGAACACCGACAGAGTCCTGTCGCAAACCGCGGGCATATGAAATTTATTCAGTTTCGCTTCGAACTCTTAACTAATGTGTCCTACGCAAAACTACTTAGTGAATCTAAAGCACGGGATCTACTTCGTTTTGTTAAATCAGTATCAGTTCTTGATAGAAATCAAAAATGCAAATTCCCGTACTGATTTTCTTAGAAATTTTTTCGTGTCGGAAAATTTTTTTTCAAAACCGCTTGACAGAAGCGATTACACCTGTAAAATGCGCATTCTCTTCGAGAGAACGCGGGAGTAGCTCAGTTGGTAGAGCGCAACCTTGCCAAGGTTGAGGTCGCGAGTTCGAGACTCGTCTCCCGCTCCAATTTCTTCCATTTCCCGTAGAAGACATTCGATTGTGTACACGCTTTGTTCGTGGGACAATGCGCTTGTTTGTGTCTGCTCGCCTTTTTTCCGATGTCGCTTTCTCAACGTGCCTACTGCGGCCGCTTCGCCCCTTCTCCGACCGGCCCGCTTCATTTCGGCAGTCTAGTCTGCGCTCTGGCTTCCTTTTTGGATGCGCGCGCGCACAACGGCACCTGGTTGATTCGCATCGAAGACATCGATCCCCCTCGTGACGTTCCCGGAGCCGATCAAGCCATTCTGAAAACGCTTGCCAGACTCGGGATGACTTCCGACATTCCAGTTGTCAGGCAAAGCCAACGTTACGCGCTCTACGAAGAGGCTTTACGCCGGCTCAGCCAACAGGGACTCGTCTACGGATGCGCATGCTCGCGCAAGGAAATCGCCGCAGTCCAAACCGAGCTCGGACTTCCTTCTCACGTCTACCCCGGCATCTGCCGCAACGGAACGCACGGCAGACCGGCTCGGTCGCTTCGCATCCGAACCTCCAACGAAGTTGTCGGTTTCACCGATCGTCGCTGCGGCTCTTTTTCCGAAAACCTGGAACGCGACGTCGGTGACTTCGTGATCAAGCGAGCCGACGGTCTGTGGGCCTATCAGCTTGCCGTGGTTGTTGACGACGCCGAGCAGGGCATCACGGACGTCGTGCGCGGCGAAGACCTCCTTGACAACACGCCCCGCCAGATTTTTCTTCAAAGAAAACTCGGATACCCCACGCCGCAGTATCTGCACATTGCTCTGGCCCTTGACGGACACGGGCAGAAGCTTTCCAAACAGACCCATGCTCCCGCCATTGACAACGAAGATCCGCTGGAGCTCTTGAACGCTGCCGCCATACATCTCGGATTAGGTTCTCTGAACGCAAAAACGCCGCAGGCGTTTTACGCTGCGGCGCAGGAATACTGGGCTGAAAAGTACCTCTACTGAGGCTTACTCCTTCCACGGTACCGGGTGCGGGAAGATGCGATTCAGAAGCGCTCGGATGAGCACCTTTTCATCGTCGCCCGGCGTGCCGAAGGTGGCTTCGGGCAACTTTTCCGTTGCCTGAGCTTCGTATCGGCTTCCGTGCACGATGCGCACGTAATCAAGCTTGCCCTCGACAATTCGATCGTTCCAGCCGCCCACCGTGAAGTCGAACTTCAGACAGCGCGTGCAGCTTTCGTCGAACGTCTTCACTTCATGCACTTTAAAGCCCTTCTCCAGGAGCATCTGACGCACGGACAACCGCAACGATTCGTTGCCGTGCGGCGTCACGCTCACGCACACTACCTGAGCGGCATTGTCGTCAAAACGATATTCATAAGGGCTTTGGCCTGCGAATTGCTGACATCCGGCCAAAGCGATCGTCACGACAGGAACAAAGAATTTAAGAACTCTGCGCATGCAGTCAATCAATCACGTAAAAATCAACGAATGCGGATATTACAGCGCCTCGGATGGACGTGCACGAAAAGAATTTGAATTCCAATTCAGACCACTCACAATTATGCCGAACGCGTAAGCGTTGTAATGTGCGCGACCGCACTTCTTGCAAGACTGCGGATGTCGTAACCCCCTTCCAGAATGCTCACAAGCCGCCCTCCGCAAACGGCGCGCGCCACACGCATGACCTCGATGGTCATAAAGGAGTAGTCAAATTCCGTAAGCTTGAAGAGCGCCTGCTTTTCATCTCGGTGCGCATCAAACCCGGCGCTCACCAGAATAAGTTCGGGCTTGAAGCTCAAAAGCTTCGGAATCCAAATGTCGTTGACGACACGAAGCACATCCGTGCCATCACTGCCTTCCGGCATCGGAGCGTTGATGATGTTGCTCGCTTGAGCCGGCTGCAATCCGAATGGAAACGCCGTTTCCTGATAAAGACTGAAAAGCGCGATGCGCTCGTCGCCCTTGATAATGTCTTCCGTTCCGTCGGCGCGATGCACATCGAAATCCACAATGGCAACGCGCTTTAGGCCGAGAACGTCGAGGGCGTGAAGCGCTGCACAGGCTACGGAGTTGATCAGGCAAAAGCCGTGCGCGAAATTACGACCCGCATGATGCCCGGGCGGACGCACGCAGGCAAAGGCGTTTCGAATGGTACCCGCACAGACCTGACGTACCGCCTCGATGGCGGCGCCTGCGCTTTTGAGCGCCGCTTCAAAGCTCAGCTCATTTATGAAGGTATCTTCGGAGATTTGCTTTTCTCCGGTTCTTTGGGCCTCACGACTGGTTTGTTCCAGTTCCTGTACATAGCTCTTGTCATGCGCACGCAAAACATCTTCCAAAGAGGCCGGAGCGCTCGGCAGTAGAGTCACGACACGCGACAGCCCCATCGCAAGCATGCGGTCTTCGATCGCATCAATGCGTTCGGGAGACTCGGGAGAATCCGGCCCCTGCTGATAGCTGTGACACAAGTCGTGCGTAAAAAATCCGGTGGGCAAAAGCGTCTTCCTTTTTTCAGTCCTGGAGTTTCTTTAACTCATTGTAGGGTATTGCGGGCCCTCGGAAAAATCAAAGCGCGCCTCGACTTTCGTCAAAAGCGCGCTCGATACGCTGTTAATTCGCCTTACTGAGGCGACAACCGTTAGTAGTTCGTCTTGCGAACTTCAAAGAAGCTCTGTGCGTAGTGGCAAACCGGGCAGACATCCGGAGCGGCATTGCCGACAACAATGTGACCGCAGATGCGGCATTCCCACATCGTCATTTCACCCTTTTCAAACACCTGCTTCATCTGAACGTTGTTCAGAAGCTTGCGATAGCGTTCTTCATGGGTCTTTTCAATGGCGGCGACCAAACGGAACTTAGCAGCGATTTCCGGGAAGCCTTCTTCTTCGGCAGTCTTCGCGAAACCGGCGTACATATCGGTCCATTCGTAGTTTTCGCCTTCGGCTGCAGCCTGGAGATTGGCTGCCGTGTCGCCGATGCCGCCCAGGAGATCAAACCACAGACGGGCATGTTCCTGTTCGTTGCGAGCGGTCGACAGGAAGATTTCCGCGAGCTGTTCGTAGCCTTCGCGACGAGCGACTTCAGCAAAGTACGTGTACTTGTTGCGGGCCTGGGATTCACCGGCAAATGCGGTGGCAAGGTTTTCTGCCGTCTTAGTGCCCTTCAGGCGGTTGTCGCCACCCGCAGCAGGAGCTTCCTGGACTTCTTCAAAAACTTCAACACCCTTGTGGCAAAGCGGGCAAACGAAATCAGCGGGCAGCTCATCGCCTTCATAGATGTAGCCGCAAACCTTGCAACGGAACTTCTTCATGGGAGTATCTCCTGCGTTATTCGAGTTATTTAAAAGCGTCCCCATGCGAAGAGCCGATCTGCCTTTTCTGGTTTTGGGGATACCCGACAGCTCGTCGCTTGGAACGCTTACATCCTATTGGTTGGCAATTGTATGCTAAAAACCGGACAAAACTTCGCTGATAGACAAAAGCAAAGAAAGCTATAAAACCGACCGAACAACAACGCTTAACGAATGCCGGCCTGAGCCCAACTCCCAGAGCGATCCGGGGTAAATTTTTTGTCCTAAGATGCACGCAGGCCCCGGAAGCCGAAGCGTCCGAGGCCTTTTACTTACGCGCCTAGCAGAGCAAGAACAGGATCAGGAAAATCAGGATTTTCACGACCCGCCTTGCTATACTAGCGGAGGAAGATTTGTGTTCCATTTATCAATCTTCCTTTAAGCGGCTCGGTGCTACCAACACCCGAGCCGTTTTGCTACGGTTTTGTCCCGACGACTGGATGGCTACCGCAGCAAAATCACCCAATGCTTGCCGAGTAATGGAACAAACCTCGGACAGACAATTCCTGAAGTTCTACACAGTCCCCTACCCTTCCACCATGCTATCGAGGCGCTTGGCAATGTCCTCCGACTTCGGACGGTAGTAGCGCTGCAGCATCTTCAAATTTTTGTGCCCAGTCTGACGAGCGAGGGACAGAAGATCAAGGCGCGGTGCTCCGGTCTTCGGATCAGGGCTCGCCGCCCACGTCGCAAAAGTCGCACGGCTGTCGTGGAAGTTGAGACCTTCGCGGATGACACGCCCGGCGGAATCGAGTTCCGGGCCAAGCCCTGCCCTGTCTCGAATCTTGCGCCACAAAGCGTCTCTCGTGGCGTCGCTCAATGCTCCGAAAAGTTTCGGCTTATCCCCCCAATTCACGAACCAGATTGATGATTCTCAAGGCTTCCGAGCTCAAAGCAACGTCTCGGCGGCTATCAGTTTTAGTCACCTCATGCGGCAGATGGATCACCGCCCCATCGATCCACGCCTCTTCGATGCGCAGAATCTCCCCCGAGCGCATCCCAGTTTTGCAAGCCAGCAAGAAGGCTGCCATCGTCAGCTGCAGCTTGTCTAAAGGCACAGACTTCCCATCCCATCCACTGGCGACGAGCAGAGCCTCGATGTCTTTATCCGAGGCCGTACGCTCACGATGCTCCGCGGGCTTGGGCAGAACGACACCAATGCAGGGATTCTTTGAGATAAGCCCCGACTTCACGGCCAAATTAAAAGCAGCCGAAAGCGTTTGAATTTCTTTGTGCGCTGTAGCCGGCGCCAAGGTTCCAATGTATTTTTGCGACGGTTCTTTGAGACGCTCGTCGAAATACTTCTGCAGGTCCTTGTACGTGATCTGGCCAATCTTCAGCGCGGCAAATGGGCGCTGCAGGAATCGGTTGATTCGCAAAACCTCTTGCTTTGCACCACGCTTCTTTCGCGACTCGGAGTCTCGGTAGGAGATCAGCCAATCTGCCACCGTGACCTTGTTGCTCCGTTGCTCCGGAGTCAGAGTCAGCATAGCCGCATACTTCCTTGCCTCTGCCGCGGTCTTGAAATTTTTTTGCCTTTGCCGCCCGTCTTCTCGCCAGACAACCCGATACCGTCCGTTCGGAAGTTTGGAAATGCCCGCCATTTTTGTCCCCTAAAACTGTCTGGCCAAATGGAAATCAGCCAGCAAAACAGCCAGCAAATAGCCAGCATTTAATCGGATTATGCCGACCGAGGACAACAAAAAACCCCGATAAATCGGGGTATGCCGAGCTATGCGGAATATATATGGTGCGATGGTCAGACCAATCTTTCCTTTATTTAAAGGCATTTCAATAGATTGGCTTATTTTTTATACCGTCATTTATACCATAGGGTTTTAATCTGCTAACCCGGTCACAGTCGATAACGCGTCTTTTTTCTCCGCTATTCTTTGAGCAAGCTCTGCACCTTCAGCAGATAATTTTGCACCTTCTTCGAGAAGTTTTGTGCAGCTGGCGAGTCGCTCTCGGATAGCGTCGCAGGAATCGGTGCCGGCTGCGGACAGTCTGGCGCGATAACGGTTGGCTTCGATGCGCACCCGGTCAGCATCAGCCCGAAGATCGACAGACTCAGCGCGAGCCTTTTCGTATTTATCCCAAGCATCCGCGAGCTGCTGCGCTTGACTTTGTTCTTTTGCTCGGTACTCATCGGTTTTGTCCTTCATGGCCAAAGCGTGCTGAGCCTGTAGATCAGCAATGTCCGCCTCATAAAGTGCCGCCGCATACTTGTAACCTGACACGAAGAGTGCTGCGGCCGCCAGTGCTGCACCGAGGTACTTAAGCCAGGTCATTTTCAAAAAGCTCACGCTCCGCAGCACGACGCCGCTTCAGCCCTTCGCTCACTTTGCCGCCGGCATAGACCCACTTGTCGAACTCTGCTGCGGCCTCGTCGTATCTCTTGTGGTTGAGGTGGAAAAGAAGCGTGGACTTCTTCAGCGCCGTGGCGCCGATGTTGAATGCCAGGCTCAGCAGAGCGATGTACTGACCTTCAGTCACGCCAACGTTCACCAGGCGATTCAGATCGTCAGAGATAGCAGTCAGGTCTTCAACCAGAAGTTGCTCTGCTTCAGCCGGCGAAATCTCGTCGCCTTCCTTTACACCTTTCGTATGTCCGTAGCCAATAGTAAGAACCCCCGCAGAGCATCGGTAAGCCTTCAGCTCGCGGCCTTCCCATTGCTTCACAAAGTCCGACGCCATAGCCGGATCGTAAGAACCCCATGAGTTCATTTGTCTGCCTCCTTCACCTCAGAATCGGCAACCTTGTCCACCGCCTTATCAAGCTTGGCATTGAGCGCATCGATCAGCTTGCGCACAGCAGGCGGCACCACGCGCAAGCCCATTTTGTCGAGGTTCTCGATGATCGAGCCGAACTCGCCAGCCATGTACGCGCAGATCGTGATCGACTCGATAATCTGAAAAGGCAGAAGCTCGTTGAAAGCAACGTCCAAGCCGTGGGCTAGGGCCACGATGCAGAAGGCCAGAACCTTCTTCAGGACGCCAAGCATGTTGCGCTTGCTCGTCCATGTGCCGTTCAAGACGGCCGCAAGCGTTCCCGTCAAAAAATCGAGAATGACAAAGACCACCAGCCAGATCAGCAGCGGACCAGCGTCCCCATATAGGAAAGTGAAAATGCCATGCTTCCGCCCACAATCATCATGGCCCGTTCAAAACCTTGGGGCAGAACGGCCGCAAAATCCGCAAGCCTCTGGATCATTTCTCAAGCCCTGACCCCTTGAAGGGGTTGAAGTAAACCCAATGCGGGCAGTAGGGGTCTTCTTCCACATCGCCCCACATCTTCCAGCCAGCCCCTGCTCTGATGCATTTCCAGTGGCCAAAGACTTTGTAGTGGCGAACGTAGTAAATCTGGAAGCAGATCAGCTTGCCATTGCGCTCCATGTACCACTTGCACAAGCCGCTGATGCCAGTCAAGTCGCCAACCTCCGGATTACCTTCATGCCAGTGCAGATCACCAGCCTCGTAGTGAACGCCCAAGATGAAATTGTTAAATCCGTATGCACTATTGCGGAAAAGCCAAGCGCAACGTCGCATCCATGTCCAAAAGACGCCATCCTTCGGCCACCTAGCCCTGTGACCCGCATCCCCATCACAAGAGTTGTCTGGAGTTTGGAACCAATAAAGCCAATCAGGCAGCCATCCGTTTTTCTGAACGAAGAACGCCAATATCGGAGACAGTAGCTTTGCGACAAGCTCAAACGGCACTCCGATCAACAAGAACAAAAACCACTTTAGGTAAACCATTGCTAACCCCAGAAGAGGTAGCCAACACCCACGCCAAGCGCAAACGCAAGCACGCTCACCACAGCCCAGAACTTTCGAACCGTGCGGCGGGTCTCGGTGTCGAGCGTTGCTTTGTAGGCCTCGACCTTCGCCACCAGCTCGTCAGTCAGCTCGTCAACCTTCACGCCGATCTTGTCCAGAAATGCCTTGGCTTCTTCCTTAGTCATGCTTGCCTCCGTTGCGAGCTTTCCACTCTTCAGCCGTGAGCACGCGGGGTTCACAAACTTCCCAGTCCTTCGAGGCGATGTTTGAGAATGTGTAGCCGGGGTTTTGCGTCTGGCGAATGTCCAGTGCCGAACCATCTTTGGAGTGCATCATGATCGTGCCGTTCTCCCAAGCCCAGTAGCCGCTCCAGTCCGGAAGCCGCACTGCGCGACCGGACAGCATTTCAAAGTAAGCGTGTCGGAAATCCATCTTGTGCTCCTACAAAAATTCACCCAACGCAATGATCGACTTTGTCAGTCAGCTCACGCGCACAAGCATTCTTTCGGAGCAATCCGGCTTCATGTAGCAGGCACAAAAAAGCCCGCTGATGCGGGCGAAGGAATCAGTAGCCGCAGGCAACGTAGCGGACTTTTGTGGTCGCACTAGGACAAAAAAATCTAAAGCCGGATGTCGTCGCACTAAATGGGAAGCATCTTTGTGTTACGGGTCCACTATCTCCTCCTAGATCTTCCCCCGGCCCATTGATAACAGGGAATGTCACATTCTGGAAAGGCTGGTGATAAACCACGTCCACGTACTGCCGAGCAGTGATCGGGACGTCAGCACCTTGGATGATGAACCCGTTGGCATACTTCCGATAAAAGCTTGAGCCCTCATGCCACTCCTCGACAACCTGATCGGCTTTGCCGAGCTGGGTCTTAAACCACTCCAAAACCTTCAAAACCTCAGGAGAGGCTCCCCCCCCCCACGCGTGAAACTTTATCCATATTGATTTCCTTTAGTATCCGCAGGCGTACCAAGTCAAATTAGTCACCGATCCCCAATGGAAAATCTTGACGCTAGATGTCGACTTGTCTGAATTAATGTCGCCGACTGCCCTAGCCGAAAATGACGATCCTGTATCAGAGATTTGTTTGCTGAGATTGAACACGTAGTTGGTATTAGAGAAACTTGTGTGGAAAGTCACTGTTTCTATTTGCGAACTGCTTATGTCCGCAATCACTCCACCTTGCTCAATAAACCCATCCGCGTACTTTCTCCAGAAGTTCCCCTGGCCGTCACTCCAACTATCGACTACCCCCCCCCAGGCCAGTCTTTTCTTTCATGTCACGTAAGATTTTCAAAACAGTTTGATTCGCTTCTGCCATTTCTAACCTTCAACTTCCTACTGCATACCAGTTAACTGCGTTCGTAACATCGCCGCCAGCATTGCCATAGGCGCTAATCAAAAACGAACTGTTTGTTGATTGCCCAATTCTGAAGTTCATATTTTGGCCACCGGCGTTCGTTGCGTTTGTGTTTTGAGGTGAGGCCACTACCGCATAATCCGCGTTGGAAAGAACTTTGTTAAGTGAGATCGTTACGGTCAATTGTGAAGTAGATGAACCATGTTCATACCGACCGCCCTGTTCAATTAGTCCATTTGACCAAACGCGATACCACTCAGAACCTTCTCGCCACTCCTCAATAATCTTGGATTTACCCCCCCCCATTCTTGCGGAGGTCTTCCAAAACCTTTTTGACTGTCAGATCTGCAACAACCATTTAAGCCACCTTCTTGGAAAGCGCTGCGGGAAGATCAGGCCAGGTGATCTCGGTCGGGAAGCCTTCCTGAGTCGGAACGTCGCGCAGCTCCTGGCGATACGTCTTCAGCGCGGTCGCGTCTTCTTCGCCAAGCGGATAGTCGGGCATCATCAGGAAGTCGGTCTCTGCCAGCAGCGCATCGCGCTTGGCTCGCACTTGTGCGGCGATCTCTTCAGTCGTCGGTTCAGGCACCGCCACGATCTGGAAGCGGCGCTTACCGTTCTCACCCTTTTCGAGTTCTGTGATGTACCGGTCGCCATGCGAGTTACAATGGACGGCTGCTTCGGGAGGATAGGTTTCCTCAAAAATCTGTCCGATAAAAAATTCGCTTTCTGCCATTTTTAACCTCCTTTAATAGCCACAAACAACCCAATCAACAGAGCAAGCCTCCGAAAACCCAGTAAAAATTTCCAATCCCAAATTGGTTTGATTGCGGATTTTTAGCGCGCCCGTATATTCGTAGTCTGCTCCGCCAGACGAAACAGTCGCTTGCGAGCTGTATGTTGTTGTTGTAAATCCCTTCAAAAAAGTAACTGAAAGCCCCCTACCGGTACCCGAGCGACTTACCCTCCCACCTTGTTCAATAAATCCATCGCTCCAAACTCGGTACCAATCCGAACCTTCCGACCCTGTCTCCACCACGTACGCATCAGCGGAGTTCCGGTTCTTCAAAAATTCGAGAACCTTCTTTGTGGTTTGGTCAGCCGCAATGGCCGCCAGCTGTTTGGCGACCTCTTGGGCTACCAGTGTTTTCAGATCGTCAGACAATGTTGTTCTCCGTTGCGAATTCTTGGAATGCGGCCAACATGGACTGGGCGTCGTCGGAAGTAGTCGCCGAATCAGCCTTACCCTGAACACCGGCCGATGCCACGATCTTGGCCGAGAAAGTTTTGGTGCCTTCGATCGTTTGGTCGCCCGTCGTCTTCACCGTCGCGTCGAGCGCCGCCTGCAATCCGTTGATATCTGCTATCTCGTGAGTCTGAATATCAAGCTGACTCGTGACCCACTGCTTCAGCTCTGCCTCGGTTGCGATACGAGTACCGCCGACTGTTGAACCGTCATGTACGCGCAGAGCTCCGGTATCGGTCTCCACCGTCACCTCACGAGCAGCACCCGTGAAATTCCCGTGCTCTGCGGCGGTTCCTCCTCGCCACTGCACTGTTTTTGCCATTACGCCAATCCTCCAAAATCCAGTGTGTCAGCCAGGTCCGCCGCTCCGACAGCATTCTTTGAGGCAAGTGTCCCCAAGCCCGTGACTTGATCCAGTGTGTGCGAGTGCTCTGCTGGAGTGAACGCCGACGGTTTCCCCTGGATGCTTGCCCAAGTGATCTCCGCTGGCATCGTGAGCGTTCGAGAAACAATCGACGTGACGCGACCTTTCGCATCGACCGTTACGCTTGGGACTAGGATCGTCCCTCCAAAGGCAATAGAACCATCTGCCGTTGGGCCATAAGAGCCAGAAGTCGCGCCGCTATTGGTCAGGGTCAACGTCATCGATGCGGTCTCTTTGCCAAGGGAAGCAGAACCTGTTGCATCTCCGCCAACGCTTAACGCATGTACGTGAGCAATCTTCGCGTAAAGCGTCTCCGCCTCTGCCTTTCCTAGAGGATCCCCGATGGAGCCTGAGATTTCTTGTGCCTCATCGCGTGCCGCCTCCGCCGCCGCTTTCGCAGTTTCAGCCGCAGTCTTTGCCGCCTCTGCTGCCGTCTTTGCGCTCTCAGCCTGGCCCTTGGCCGTTTCTGCCGCAGTCTGAGCACTTTGTGCTGCCGTTGCTGACCCTGCTGCTGCCGAAGCGCTCTCTGCCGCCGCGGTTTCCGATCCTTTGGCATTCGTTTCGGAAGCCTTTGAGTTCGTCTCCGAAGTTTTCGCATGGGTCTCTGAAGTGGATGCTGCAGAGGCACTCTGTGCTGCCGCAGCCTCCGACACCTTCGCGTTGGTTTCCGACGTTGCCGCGGCACCGGCCGAATTCGACGCCGACGTGGCACTACCTGCAGCCGCAGTCTCTGAACCCTTTGCGGCGGTTGCGGATGCGGAGGCTTCGCTCGCCTTCGTAGTGGCAGTCTGTGCCGAAGCATCGGCATCGCTCGCCGACGCGGCCGCCTGCCCCGCGCTTCCTGCTGCTGAGGTTGCCGAGGCTTCTGCCTCTTGCGCTTTGGTTACGGCGGTAGATACGCTCTGAGAGACGAGCGTCGCGTTCGAGGCGGCGCTATCTGCAGCATTTTGCGCAAGACCTGCGTAGTACCGAGACGAGTACCCAGCATCTGCGTCTGATGCATCCTCCTCGACCTTACCATCCATCTTCTGAGCCCAGGCCTCAGCAAGGTCGGCGTAAGTCTGGCCCGCGGACTCAATTGCTGCTACCTGTGTCGCCCCAGCGTTCCCGATCGCCGAAATCTGTTCAGCCCCCTTAGACTGAAGGTTCGACACCTGAGATTGCGCCGCGGTATCGATCGCCGTCAGTGCATCTTGCAACCCCTCTTCGACAGCTTCGCTTCCGGCTTGCGCTGTAGCTGCGGACGCGGCGGCTGCCTTCGCTGAAGCATCCGCAGCAGAAGCTGACGCAGCGGCTGCACTTGCAGAAGCAATGGCCTCCTCAGCTTTCCCCACCGCCTGGACAACATCATCGACGTTTTCGGCAACGTTCGAAACGTCCGCAATGTTGTCAGCAACAGCCTTGATATTGCCTCCGTCAACAACCGTAGTAGGTTCAGACGGATCAGTAATGGAGCCGAAGTCCATGGAGACAATCGGATACCCCTGGAGATCATCAGCAACAGTGATGACGCTCTCCATGTGATCGCCAATGGAAGCAATATCATCGACAACCGGGAGAACTTCCTGAACGCCTGCATCGATTTCTTCTGCCCGCTGGAGCATCTCGGAAACGCTTTGCGTGTTTTCCGCGACTTCTTGACGATCTGACTCAACTTCCGCCAGAGCGGCATCGACTTGATTTTGAGTCTCGAGAATTTCTTCTTGCGTCTCGAGCACTTCCTGATAAGTCTCTTCGGCTTTCTGGGCGTACTCGTTGGCCTTGTCTGCCACGTCCAGAATTTCCGTCATCGTCTCTTCCGGCGTCTTTTCGGACGTAACCGGAACGATCAGAGCGCGTTCAAGCTTCTCATTGAGTTGCTGAGCAAGAATGGTCGAACGGTCATAACCTTCGTTAAGTAGATCAGGAAAAAAACCGCCTTGATTAGTAAAAACGATCGGCTGCTCGTAGGCAACATTCGAAACCACAACGAGAACGGTTCCAGTCGCTGGCGCCGTTAGTAAGTTGACTGTGCCGCCTGGGCTGTTGTCCTGGTCCTCATTGAGGGAGACGGAGTAAAGATCGGATGACAGTGTCGACTCTTCGCCGCCATCGATCGAAACTACTACGCCAATCTCGCCTGCCGCAAAAACTTTGAATGCGAACGGGAACGCCGTCTGCACTCCGTCGCAGGCGTAGCGGTCTGATCGTCGGGTTTCGGTCGAAATAGCCATCTAAAAACTCCAAATTGATGGAGCGATTGTCGACCGAGCAACCCGACTTATATGGACAAGCCTTAATCCGCGTTGACGTCTCGACCGGAAAGAACCCCTCGAGCCGCATCGACAGGATTCTCAGGCTCGATATCACCCGCGACGACACCAGCTGCATAGCCAAGCGGGCGCTTGAGTCCCGCAAACGGGATCCCAGTAGTCAGCGTCAATGCATCAAGCGTGTTGCGAGTTGCAGTTCTGGCGTCGACTTCTTCGCCCCATGCCGCGTCCCCAAGCTGCTTAATAGCCTTGAACGTATTCTCGATCAGGCTTGCCGCAGGAATACTCACGAGCTTGTCGTTGAAAGTATTGGGAGCAAAAATCAGCTGCATCATGCCTTCTTCGTTGTCTCCAATTCGAGATAACTGTGTCGCACCGGCGTTAACCAACTGCCCCCCGTAGGGAACCAAAGCCACAGCATTTTTCACCACCGGACTGATCACAAGCTTGGCCGCATCGTAGGCATCCCAATCGTCATCGTCCCCCGTATCAAAACCATTGAAGGCCTGAACGATAAGTTCAGACAAGATAGCGGGCACGGCCATCACCAGAGCCAGATCAATGACAAACTGACCGTATCGACCTGTCTTGACATTGCGAGCCCAACTATCACCAAGAAGATTGGCCTGCATGTTGAAGTAGTTGTAGAACACCAAAACAGCCCGCCCCAGAGGGGAGCCTGTTTCTACACGCGCCACACTTTCCGGATCGAAAGACGATTGGGTACGACGAACAACGCTGTCGGCGTAGTAGATGGCTTGTTCATCAGGTCTGCCTTCTGCCACAGCCTTGTCAAAGGCCGCCATCCAGGTCGGCGTATCGACAAGAATTTGCATCCATGTCTGCAGGCAGTATGCGTGGCGCATCGTCCAGTCACGGAAAGACTTCAGCGTCGATGGCCTGTCGGTTTGCGCCAACGTTTCAATGCGGTTCTGGTACTCGTACTCAAAATTCTCAAGACGAGCCTTCATAAAGGGAGATGCCTCCTTCACGTCCCGATATGTTTGAACCGGATGCATTGCGTAACGAGCCAGAGCCATCATCAGAGGCTTCGCCCCAACCTGAGACATGGCAACCGAGAAGCCGGTCACCTGCTGAATCGCATTGGCGATGTTACCTGCCATGAGCGAAACACCTGCCAATGCTCGCAGTCGATTAAGGCCTCGTCCGAAGATGTCGGTCGGCGTCGTCACGCTCTGCGTAGCCGAACGCCTCAGCCAAGGCTCGAGCATTTCGCCGATGATCTGCGGATTGATGTTATTGATCGTCTCGACAAAATCTCTGTTCTTGATGACGCGCTGAACCTGTTTGATTGTCGGCGCCATCATGGAAAATTTGACCGCCTTCTGAACGTGGCTGCTCAAAAAGCCAAGATTCAGAGAAAGCGGCCGCGTGACGTTTGTGCGCGAATGCGTGAAACCCGGGCGCGTCACAGGCATTTGATCAAGAAATTCAGTCGAGCTGTCGAAAAAGTCTCTCTCAAGCTGTTTATCGCCTTGTGCGACGCGATCAATGTCTGCGGCTGCCGGCACGTAGCCGCCGCGATAAACACCGAAGGGGGTCACAACAGGAGTCGCAGGAATTTCCTCGAAGTAGTAGCCGTAGTAGTCACGGAAGGCATTCTGCGTCATAGGCTTAATCTCTTCGAGCAAATCCCAAACAGCCTGCACCACGTCCATGTCTTCTTTCGTGATGATGCCTTGTTGATAGCAACGTGCAATGAACTTATCCCAACGGGACGTATCGACAAACGTTCGCCCGTCTTCAAAGGTCGTCACATCCGCCCATCGCGCATCTTCTCCTCGTCCGGCAATGAGAAGCTTTTCAAGATTGGAACGATTGCCCGTGTGTAGGATGGCACCTATGAGCTCCGATTTGCGCTGGAATGTGTAGTTAAGTTCCGGCGCCTCAATATCGGTTACCTTATCCCACTGCTTACGCTGGCGCTCGAGGATCTCAACCAGGCGTCCCTGCATCTCGACGTTTTTGGTTCGATAGGCGGCCGCAGCGTTAACCACAGGACGGAAGATATATCTCGTGAAAGGTCCATCCGTGTCGCCATGATCCATGGTGATGCACCAGTTTTCGACACGGCGCAAATAGGCCTTACTCGTCAGCCAGAGTTTCGTGCCCTTTTCCCACTTGCTGATAGCTCGCTTGTTCGAAGGCGTGTATTCGCTTTTCTGATCCGCGGCAGTTGTCGTCAGTTCCTCGACTGCGTCATCAATCAGAACCTTCTTGCCATTGAGTTCTGTCTGACGCTGTTCCCTAGCGAGCTTCACCAATGCTTCAAGGTCTTCGACCATACGCAACAAATCACCTGCGGATTCAGTACCGGGGCGCGCGTTCGAGAACGTAAACGGATGGCGCTTGAGGTAAGCATCAAGACCAACGACCAAATCAGGATCGTATTTCCTGGCTTTCTCCAGGTAGGTTTCCGCCGGCACAAGTTCGCCGGCTGACTGTTCTCCATAACCACGGTTGGCCAAAACAGCACGAGCAATAGCCAAAACATTCGTGTCATAGGTTTGTGCGAGTCCCTTGTCGGTCTTAAACACAAGTCGTCGCAGGTTTTTGAACTTCGTCTTCTTCTTTTCCAGCCCGACGGCAAGGCTCGCGGCCTCGTGATAAACGAGCTGCTGACGCTTGTAAATAGCCGCTTCGAGTCGGTTTCCGGCCGTAATAGCTTTGTATGCCTTGCGAGAGGAACGGCTCTCAAGCGTCATCATCGTTCGGGCAGAAAAATTCTTTGCCTGAGTTCGATCCAGAAGATCTCGAGCAGCACGCCTGGCGGCTTCCGCAAGTACGCGTGGATTCGTCCGTTGATCGCCCGTAAGGTACTTGAGCTCGGTTGCAACGAGACGCGCTCGTGCTTCGTTGTGCAATGCCGCGGTAATGGAACGATCCAATTCCTGAGGATTGAACAATTCACTCTTGCGCTCCAGACAGCGCTGCGTCGTTTCCTGCTCGATCATCTGCTCGCGATCCTCGGTCGCCAACAGGCCGCGAATCAAACCCTTCGCGCTCGAGAAACGTGCCATTGGCTCAAGCAGAGATCGTGCCTGCTCTACCGCCAGGCCGTCCTTTTTGAGAACCCCCATGGTCCGAAGCTTCGCCACGGTTCGGTCAGAGAACCCGAGTTCGCGCACGCTCTCAGGGCTGATCTTGAGGTTATCCAAACCAAACTTGGCGCCACCAGAGGACAAGATGTCACGAGCCGTAAACTCCTTGCGGCCGTTGATCTTTCGCTCGACTTTCTCTCTGACGCTTTCTCGATATTCCTTAGCTTCTTT
>ERZ835109.908-NODE-908-length-29141-cov-3.015128_pt1 | contig 29141 bp, 31 predicted proteins | sample MGYA00519946_ERZ835109 | MGnify/ENA primary metagenome ERZ835109 (study PRJEB31850, sample SAMEA3708771) | human gut metagenome | biome: human gut; feature: human-associated habitat; material: faeces | place: China | collected 2014 ...
TCTCCGCTGTACCATGAAACTCAAGCTTTGAATCATTCCACAGGCTTTTTAATTCGCACAAATATTTCCCACGGAACACTTTTGCAATGACCACATGCGGGAGAAAAAACTTTCCACCGGTATCTTTCCATTTCTCCACACTTGAGAACAAATCAATCTGTTCCCAATAATTATCTGTTACTAGGTCTGCACTTCGGACACCAACACTGCGGATTGGTTTGCTCCAGTTATAGTTTTCCTTAAATATCTGATAAGCGTATGCAGCTATCTCTCCGGTGATATTCGTTGCGTGGTCAATCTTTTTCTGACGGGTAAAAGAGAATAACTCATTATCCCTGACACTTATCTCAACCACTCTGCACCGGAATCCATTCTCACGAAGTCTTGCTGCAACACTCTCAGCCAGAATATAAAGAACAATCTTTACATCCTCATCGCATACTAAATCCTTTGGTGTCGTTGTGCTGTTTCCCACCGATTTGATTGGAGCGTGGGTATTCTCCAGCTTGACAGGTGAATCATCATAGCCATTAGCAAACGACCATAAGATACTGCCCATCTTTCCAAGGTGACTGTTAAGCACATCTTCATCTGCCCTTGCAAGATCACCTATGGTTTTGATACCAAATAATGCAAGCTTTCTGTTCGTACTTTTGCCAACGTATAGAAGATCTGCCACCGGAAGTGACCAAGCCTTCTGCTTAAATTCACTCTTATACATAGTTGTGATTGCATCAGGCTTCTTATAATCAGAACCAAGCTTTGCAAATATCTTATTGAAAGAAACACCGATACTGACTGTGATTCCAAGTTCTGACTTCATACTTTTACTTATTTCTTCTGCTATAAGAATCCCATCACCTTTTAAAGAACCACTTTCTGTCACATCAAGCCAGCACTCATCAATTCCATACGGCTTCTGCCTGTCGGTATATTCTGCATATATATATCATGTGCCATTCTGGAAAATCTTAAATATAAGTCCATTCTTGGATATACAAATGTGATATCTGGACATGCCTGCTATGCCTGCCAGAGAGCCATCCCTGTTTTCACACCATATTTCTTGTCTATATAGTCGGCTGTTAAGACAATACCATGTCTTGTCTCTGGGTCTCCGCCTACTGCTAATGGCTTTCCTGCAAGCTCTGGATGATGCAGATGTTCAATCGAAGTATAGCAACAATTAATATCTGAATGTAATATTACTCTATCTCCCATCTGTATCACTTTCTGACAAATGATTATTTCCGCAAACCATATAAATTTAATTTCCCATACCATTCAATCTTTAACCATACTTTGAAAAGGGATATTTAACCTGAACTTGATTTATTTCCTCTAATCTATTGATACTATGAAATACATTACTCGCCAGTAATACAGCTCTCTCTTCATCATCTTTTAATCCAGAAAAAATATGTATAAAATTGCTTTACCATATCAGTATGAAAGATCCGGCACTTTCACTTTGTATTGCTCTTGATGACCATAAACTAATTTTACTAAACAACACTTTTGCAAATTAACATTTCACAACTGTTAAATCACTTATCACTTCTGTTAGATTTTAAAACCGCCACCATGGCTAGCATGGATTGTATCACAATATTGATTTTCGTGCATCTCATTCACAATACATATCAAAAACCCCTCCAAAATTGCTTTTGGAAGGGTATATTTTCCCATTTAGGTAATCTGATTAATTTCATACATTGTGAATTACACAGCATATTTGCACAAACAAACAACATTTTTTCATAAAATTTCATAATTGCCTCCGCTTTAATAGTTTTTTCACATTATCCAACAAAGTAGAGCACAATATTTTTTATTTTTCTAAATACTGTTATTTATTAACTGAATTTATATTACTTCACACATCTCCGATAAAATTCTTAGTATGTCCTGTATTTTACTCGTTTGCTTTGGTTCTAGTTTTTCTAATACACATATAATTTTTTCTTTACTTCTACATCCGGTATCCTCACCAAGCATAATATAATCACAGCTTACAGATAATGCTCTTGATATCCTGCACAGTGTATCAGCAGAAAATCCTTTCTTCCCCACTTCAATTTCATAAAGAAATTTAGCCGATATATCTACCTTTTCTGCCAGGCTTTCTCTTGTGTAGTTTTGGGTTTCCCTAAGTTCTCGTATCCTTGCCCCAACTTCTATATTCGACATAATCTACCTCCAGATGCTACAATTCTACATCTTATAACCAGTAGTAAAAACCTTCTTATGTTCGTTTGCTTTATACCTCAAGTTCATATCAATAAGTTTACATTATATTCTTTTAAGTAACTGTTTATTTTACCAAATTTATATAAAAGATTACTGAAAACCAAAAATCAATTTTTCTCATTGATGTTTGTTATATTTTCTCCAAAACTTTTCAAATTTAGCAAAAAAAAATCCTTATTCAGTTCAAAATATCATTTTTTCTGTCAAATCAGATATTCTTAGATTAGACGAAGGGAGGTCCTCATATGGACAAAATTAAAACATATATTAAAGACAAATATGAATTAAGTAATTACCAAATGGCACAACTTATTTTTGTTTTCAAAACTATTTCTTCAGAATTAAGTAAAATACTAATCATGGGAATCATGTTTCAAAATCATCTGAAATTATATGCTTTTTTATTGTTAATAATGTGTTTTATAAGAACTTTCTCTGGTGGTCTTCATTTTTCCACATACTATGGCTGTTTGGCAGCCTCTACATTATATATTGGAATTATCATCTTTATTCTTTCCAAGATAGTTCTTCCATTATATATACAACTTCTATTATTATTAACTTGCATTATTGCTTGTTATATAACAGGTCCAGTTTTATCTAAATATCGGACTGCTTTTCCTAAAAAGCAATTATATTTCAGTCGTAACATTACTTGTCTTATTATTTTTATATACACAATAACACTGTATATAATCCCTCAAAATCCCTACTTCATTGCGGGGACATGGATGATTATATTACATTCGCTCCAATTAATTGTTGCGAAAATCATAAAGAAAGGAGATTTTATATAATGATAAGCTGTTTATTATGCTCTATTGCTTCATGGTCCTGGATTGTAGAAAACACTCTTCCTAGTGTTATTTTGTTTGGTGAATGTCCTTATCCTGTTGAAGATGCCAATTAAATAACTAAAAAGAAAGCGGACAAGTTATATCTTATCCGCTTTCTTAATTTCCAATGTCATTTCTATCCAATTCTCCTGCAAGTATTCTGTATTCCGACATAAAACACTCGCATCATACTCTTCACATATTTTTTTAACATAATATAGCCCTAAACCACGTTCACTACCTTTATTACTTTTATTTTGTAAAAACCATGATTCAATTTCCGCATAGCTTACATGATCATAAGGATTCATGATTGTAAACAAATACTTGTTTTCATATTCATTAAATTTAAATATTATTTTCTTTTCTCCTACTGTGCTTATCTGTGCTTCAATTGCATTATCTATAAGTATCCCCAATATCTCAACAAGATAATATATAGACATATCTGATTCTGTATATTTTTCACAAACTTCGTATGTAACTAAAATATCGTTTTCCTCAGCTTCACAAAATTTTTCATATAAAAATCCAGAAATTGTACTGTCTCCGATAAATAATAGCTTATTATATCGATTTTCTTTGCAGATTTTCCCATAATATTCGTCCTGTGCTTTTATAAGCTCATCATATGACTTGGTTGTATATCTTATCGATAATAATGCTGCCAAATGATTTTTGAAACCATGTTGACGCAATCTAACAGAAGTTAACAAATCATTATGTTCTTCTTGTATATTTCTCACAGTTGCTAATTCATTCTGTGCTAATTCCTTCTCTTCTTGAATCACTCCCCATTTTATAAGTAGCCATAACAAAAAGATAAATGCCGGAATAGTAAAGATAAAAACTTCTATATTAATTCTTCCTTCAATCTTCCACTCAATCGTCAATAAAAGAATTACTGAAAGTATAGAAGCAAAAATAATAAAAATAAACTTTTCTCTTTTCTTTATGAGTTCTCGTAATTTATATATTTTCCCTTTAGGTAAAACCCACAAGGAAAATAACGCAACCAACATATTTATTAATAACATTCTTAAATCTTCATATTGTAAATCAAGTCTACTAAATGGTAATAAAGCAATAAATTGCATGATCCCTACTAGAATCAGCATTATAAATGTGTTTATTACAGCTCCAATAAAATTATCATTAAAACTATAAATACAATAAATAACTATAATAACAAATGTAAAAAGCGTTGTGATATTGTTCAAATTCATTCCAATAACAAGTTCTAATATAGCTAGAATTGTTACAAACAAAACAACAGTTTCAATATTCAATTTGATTTTTCTATTATAGATGCTGTGAATACAAACTACTATGGATAAAATCTCCCACAACACAGCAATGTGATAAAGCATTGATAATAACAGCTCCTATTCTTATAGTACATTCACAAATTCTTAATTTATAATTTATCTTGGCATAAGTATTCTTTTATCTTTGTTTTAAAAGTAATACCAATATCTACCTTACCTTTTAATCCTTTCAATTGAATTACTCTATTAGAAATATCAATATTGTTTATAAACTTCTTATTCACTATAGTATTCCTGCTACACTGAATAAAATCATTACAATCCAATTCATCTACTATTTTTTTCAATGTAATATATGGTATTTCAAGCACTTCTCCGCTCTTAGTGTGAATATGCATTATATGATTAATGCATTCTGTAAATACTATATCTTCCCGATTTACAGCTAGTATAATTCCTTCTTTTCTAAAGTATAAAGTTTTTGATAAATTTATAGATTCTTCAAAGCGTAAACATCGTTCTACAAGTTTTCTTAATCTTTCAATATCAAAAGGCTTCTCAACAAAACTATAACAATGCAAATTCTCATAGGTGTATAATTTAGCATCTTCTAATGATGTAACAAATATAATTGGTACAAACGCATAATGGTTCACTTTTCTTATGTTTTCAACAAATTTAAGTCCTGATGAATCTCCAGGTTTGTTTCTATCCAAAATAATATCCACAATAAACAAATCAATTACCTTATCCATGGCACACTGGTATGCATCTTTTAAATCATGAAATGGATATACTACATTTCTGGCATCAACATTCTTAACAATCTGCGTAAGATTCTTTAGTGTAGTGAGATTATCTTCCAGAATCAATATCTTTTTCATAAAATATCCTCATCATATCTGCTTGATAATATCTATTATTTCAACTCCATTTTCTTCAGCGGCTTCTAGGAGCGAAGATATTTCGTTGATTATGCAATTTTTATCCTTTAGTACTACTGCCGGAGATATTTGAAACAGATTGTACAATTTCCAAATAATTTCGCTATCTGGCATGCATCTGTCCTTCTCTAATTCGCGGAATTTCTTGATATCCACTCCTAATTTTTCAGCCATTGGCTTTTGCCGGCTATCTGTCATATGTCTAATAACCAGAAATATATTGGAAGACTTTTTACAATCCAATACTAATGGTACATATTTCACCCTCTTTGCAATATCCTTCCACTGAGTAGTATTGGACTTGCAATCATTCAAAACTATCAATGAATAAATAATGCCTAAATAACAGCACAATTCAATATATGTGCATTGTTGGAAATATTCAGCATACTTTCCAGCACATCTATATCCTGTGAAAATATATAAAATATCTATGTTTACTTTGGAAAGATATTTTAACTCTTCATAACTTAGGCGATGCAACCCCTTTTCCACTTTACTGTAGTTGCTTTGTGTAATATGAACCATGCGCGCCATTTCTTGCTGAGATAGATTCAAGTGCTTTCGCTCTTCTATCAGTCTTTTTAACACTTCATTATACGTTGCACTCATAGGTAATCTTCCTTTGAACCATAATTCTATTTTTACCTATTTTAAGTTATATTATTTACCTATTTAGCACCGTTCTGCGACTATCTTCAGCAATGTGTCATTTTATATAACATATTTGTATATTTATAATAAAAAGAGCCATATTAAAGACCTAAACCGATCCTCAATATGGCTGTTAATTAACCACAAAATATAAATTTTCTTATATCAATAGCTCTTCTATATCATATTTTGATGGTTGAATATTTGGTAAACCGCCCCTTTCATACCCTAATGCAATAACAGCTACTTCACGATATGAAGACGAAATATTAAGTAATGCATGAATTTCGTCTGAATCTCCTAAAAATTCACTTACCCAGCAAGATGCAATTCCCTTACCTGTTGCACACAAAAGCATATTTTCAATACAAGCACCAATGGACAACATTTTCTTTGATATATCTATGTCCTTATCTTCTATTGCTAGTACCATAATTAACAATGGTGCATTTTTTATCCACTTACTTTTTTTTAGGCATGCTCCCATTGCAGAAATGACTTCTTGTTCTTTTATAACTCGAAACCTCCATGGCTGCGTATTTCTTACACTAGGTGCCTTTGCACCAGCCGACAGTATATCTAATATATCCTGCTCCAAAACAGGTCTTTCACTAAAAAAACGACAACTACGTCTCTTGCTAATTACATTTTCCATCCTTTTACCTACATTACTTGATATTTTTCCTCACAGAAATCAATCGTAATATCGCGATGTGCAACTATTAATGCGGTTTTTCCATTAATCAGTTTTTTAATTGCTGCTTGTATCTCTGTTTCATTATTATTATCCAAAGCTGACGTTGCTTCATCCATTAGAAGTATGGGAGCATTTTTTACAAAGGCTCTGGCCAGAGCGATTCTTTGTCTTTCACCTCCGGACAGATTTTTCCCTCCATCCTGAAGAATAGTGTCATATCCATCCGGTAATCCCAAGATAAAATCATGGGCATTTGCTAACTTTGCTGCCTCTTCCACATCTGTGTCTTTAGATTTCAAATTACCAAATCGAATATTTTCTCTTATGGTATCCTGAAAAAGATAGGTGTCTTGGGGAACATAGGCAATATTATCTCTTAAGGACTTGATATCTATGGAATTAATATCCTGTCCTCCGATACCTATCTTTTTATCCGGTACCGGATAAAGTCGCATTAGTAATTTGATTAGCGTACTCTTACCACATCCTGTCTGTCCTATAATCGCTGTACTCCTATTTTCTGTAAATTCAGCATTCAGATGATTGAGCACTTCTTTTTCACTGTATCCAAAAGAAACGTCACACAATTCAATTTTGCCAGAAGAAAAGCTTAAATCTCCTTGCGTCTGCTCTTCTCTTTCCGCCATATAATCAAATACAATCTGTGCTCTGGCAATACAGTTGATTAATTCCGGTATATATCGTCCAAGCTCTAAAAAATTATAACTGAAGGTTCCATACAGAGTATATATCGCCGCTACTTCTCCAATGCTGCACCAGTCTCTTTCCACAAACAAAACGGCAACTAACAAAAATCCTAATGCAAATACCATATCAAAAAAAGTATTCCAACCATTCAATTTCGCGATATTGCTCCAATATTTTTTTGATACACTTGCATTTATATTATTTTCTTCCTTATACCGCTCCAACAAGAGTCCTGCTCCTGAGTAAGTTCTAATATAATCTCGCCCATAAACAATATCCATGAACTTCTGCGTTAATTGGCTCTTCGCTACAGATGTTTCTTTGGCGATTTCTTTCATTTTAGGAATATACCTATTATTAATGAACAGGGATACAACGTTGATTATTACCATACAAACAGCCAATGCCGGACACATCATTATCATCGGTATAATATACACAATTACCGACATCAACGGTGTTGTTACTCTTCTTAACCTTGAAGTAAATATTTGGCTTGCTGTGTCTGCATCATTCATAAGTTTTGATACGATTTCGCCCATATGATGCTTCTCAAAATAATCCATAGGAAGTTTCAATAATTTTTCAATCATCATTTTTTGTACTATGGCATTTCCTTTTTTGGCATAAATATCATATAAGGCACCAAATACAAAGAATACAATCAGTGCAATTATATTCGCAACAATACAAATAGTTAATAATTCACCAAGACCTTCCATGCTTCCCATCTGTGCCATATCAATCAGTCGATTTACAAAATAGGACAAGATCAGGTATAAAAAATTGTCTCCAACCATATGTATAATCATTGCAAATAAGAAAAGCGGTAATGCCTGACCCATCAGTTTTAAAAAGCGAATGAACACTTGACTATATCTCATCACACACCTCCATCTTCCATAACTTCTTATACACTCCATCTGACGCAACAAGGTCCTTATGCTCACCCTGTTCTATAATTTTTCCGCTATCTACCACAAAAATGGTATCCACATTCTGTATGAATGAAAGTTTGTGTGAAATTAATATTATTGTTTTCTTACCCTTTAACTGTTCCAGTGTATTTGAAATGATTTTTTCTGTTTCCGCATCCACAGATGCTGTGGGTTCATCAAACAACAACACTTCTGCTCCAGATATTAAAGCTCTGGCTATACATATTCGTTGTTTCTCACCGCCGGATAATCCAACACCCTTTTCTCCAACTATCGTTTGATACTTGTTCTCCAAACTTACTATCTTGTCATGAATTCCTGCAGCTATTGCTGCATTTGCAATATCCTCCTCTGTTGCCCCTATACGACCTATACCAATATTTTCTGCAATCGTTCCCGCAAAAACAAACGGATTCTGGGGCACAATTGCACAGTTTTTATTCATTATGCGCTTACCATCGTACTCGTCTTCTAATCCAGATAACAGCTTAAATATAGTGGATTTTCCCTGTCCGGACATGCCAACAAAGGCATATGTCTTATTGTTCTCTAAAGAGAAGCTTATTTTTTTTAATACTTCCCTTCCTTCTGCATACCGGAAACTCACATTCTCCAGTGCAATTTGGTCTTCACATACTATTTCCGCAGAAATTTTTTCTGCTTGTATTTCTTTACGAATGGGAGCATTTAATATCTGATCGATTCTATCAATAGATACCTTTTTTTCTTTCGCATCTGTAATTATGAAAGGAAGTTGCTTCATATTTGAGATGATTTTATTTATAAGAACAATATATGCCGTCATTTCACCAATGGATATTTCGTTTCTCAAAACCAGAATAAGCGCTATCAACGGACATATCATATTGGGAATGCAAAATAAAAATCGCTGTAAAGTTTGTGAAAAATGCATAATCCATGCTCTTTTGTATTCATTATCCAATATTTCGCCAATTCTATTTTCAATCTTTGTCATAAAAACAGAAGACAAATTGTAACTTTTTATCACTTCCATTCCATTCACACAATCTACTGTCTGTTCTACTAATTTATCAATTTTTCCTCGTCTGTTTTGAGCAAGACGCTTCAAAATATTTCCCCAGAAAGTCATTATAAGAATGATAACCGGATATAAAATAGCAGTAATTATTAACATGTATCTATTTCTGGTTCCCACATAAATGGCAACAAAAGCAATGGAAATTACTGCACTCATAAAATCAGGTATGGTCGTAGATGTGACTTTTTCTATTTCGCTTATATCAGAAGTAATTTTAGTCAGGAGCTTACCTGTGCTTTCCTTTGCCCAAAACGCATTCTTTACTTTCAGAACATGCTGCACAATGGCATCCTGTACTTCCTTTACTACGCTTACACTATACCTTCCAATACAATTACTTCTTACAAACGATGCTATGGTAGCAAGTAAAATAGCTGGCAGCACAATATATATTGTCTTCCCTATATCTGTAGTAGAATAAGTTATCAGCATATCTATTTGCTCTGCCACAATACTGGTACCAAAAACAACACTGCATGATATGATTACCGAACACATGCAGGCTACCATAAGCCAAAAAACATTTTTTTTCAATATGTCCTTTACTTTCATTTTCATCCTCCGTTCTTTTATATAGACAAATTATCATATTTTTCATCCTTATTCTTGTAATTATTTGATAAAATGGTATAATATCTATAAAAATATGCTCAAAAAAAGGATGCTTTTATGCCACTACCACTAAAACCCAGATATAATTTTTATATAGATCGTCAATGTAAACCATCAGACTATGAAATGAAGCAATTAGAAGTTTACAGAGATTATTATGGCATCAGCTATACAGTAAGCGGGCATCGTAAATTCATTATGCCTCATATGATAGGCTTTCTTAACAATGGAAGTGTTGGTATGACCCCAAAAAATATCTATCACCGCACTTCTTTTGTAGATAATACCCCCTATGAGCGATTTGTCCTTAAATTCACGGACGATGCTGTAGCCCCTTTATTAGATATTATAGGTGTTGAACAATTTGAAGAGTTGTACCGTTATCCAGTATATAATTTTGACCATGATACACAACTGAAAATCTATCAGATTTTTTGTGATATGCTTTATGAATATGATCATTATCAAAGTGAATCGGACTTAATTTTAAGAGGCATGCTATATAACCTAATCATGACCATAATCAGATTTCATCAGCCATCTAATCCAATGGATGTTGAATTATCAAAAACGGATACCTCTATATTAAAAGCAATAAAGTACATGGAAACCAACTTTTTGAGTTCTCCATCACTAACAGAAACCGCTGCTTATGTAAACTTTTCTCCAGCTCATTTTTCAAGATTGTTTAAAAAAGTAATTGGCGTTACCTATTCGGAATATCTAAATTACATTAGAATAGAAACCGGACGCAATTTATTGATAACCACCAATTTATCTGTTGGAGAAATCGCACAGCTATCCGGCTTTGACAACAGCAATTACTTTTGTAATGTAATGAAAAAATTACTTGGCGATAATCCTCGCAATATTCGTCGCCTTAAATAAATATTGTTATACTCCCCGTAGATTACTCCAAAAAAACTAAGCTAGTGTTTCTAGCTTAGTTAAGGAAGGAAAGATATTCAACTATACTTGTTTTTACACTTAATTCAGACCTCGTATCAATTTACCTGACGCATTTCTTGCCAAGGTTTCTACAATAGTAATTTTATCAGGCAACAAGTGACCAGGTAATAATTCAGATAGTATTTTCCACAGTTCACTTTCCGTTACTACCTGTTTTAATACAATATCTACATGAATTTGTTCAGTACCATTGCGTTTAACTCCATATGCGACACAATTCTCTACATATGAACATCTCAATAGAATACTTTCAATTTCCTTAGGATATATGTTTAACCCTGCTTTTATAATCATGTCATCGGCTCTTCCCAATATATACAAGTTATTGCCTGAGTCTTTATATCCCATATCTCCTGTCCACAAATATCCATCCCGAATTTTGTTATTGGTTTCTTGCTGTTCCTTATAATATCCCAACATAACAGATTTTGATTTTACAACTACATGGCCAGGTTTGCCTTTTTCAACATCGTCCCCATTGTCATCAACTATCCTGATCATTGTATCTACTAGTCCAATACCTACTGATTCCGGAAACTCATCAAACTTGGAAGGTGGCAAAAAACTTACTCTTGGTGAATTCTCTGTCAATCCATAAATATTGTATATCTCAGCTTTTGGAAATGCCCTTCTGATATTGGCAGCAATTTCTTTAGATAAACACTCTCCACTCAAAGCCATTTTACGAATAGTTCTATTTATCTCTGTTCCTCTATACAGCCTTGATAATTGATTGAAAATTGTAGGCGTTCCACACATAACCTCAATATGCCAATCGTCAATCGTCTTTTTTATCAGAAATGGATCATACTTTCCACTGTAAAATACCACGTCTAATCCATTAACTAATGACACCAAAAGCTCACCTGTTAGAACAGCACAATGGTAAAAAGGGCGCGATATTAAAATTTTTTCTTTTTCTTTTATATCAAAATATTTCTGTATTGCTTGTATATTAGATATTAATCCTTGTTCGCTAATCATTACACCCTTGGGAGTACCCGTTGTCCCTGAAGTACACATGATTAAAGCTACGTCTTGTAGATAATCTTTTTCTGGGCTATGCATGATAGATGGTTGTTTCTGAACAATAATATTATATACTGGAATTTCAAAAAGACTTTCATACTCCGCAGAATCAATAACTGCTATGTCCGGCTGCGTTCTTTCTATTATTTTCATGCAATGCTCTTTTCCATAATTTTCAGACATAATTATGGGTACTACTTTTGCCTTTAAACAGGATAAAATAATTGCACATTCATTAGCCTTGTTTTTACACAAAATTGCACACTTTGTTTTTGGTAAAAGTAGACTTAGAAATTTATCATATAAATCATTAACATTACAAATCAGATGTTCGTATGTAAATTGTCCTCCTGATTCTAAATCTATAATGCAAGACTCTTTATGTTTATATATATTAGTCTCCAAAAAGTTCCATAGCATAAACATCACCCTAAACTTTCTACTACTAATTCAATTACACTATCTACTGTTGAAAATCTACTCTGTGAAAGCATTGAATCATCAAATCTTATATTAAATTCTTCTTCCAGTAACACAACAAGTTCAACGTTTTTCAAGGAATCATACCCTAACTCATTTAGTGTCATTCCTTTTTGAACAACAATACCTGTATTTACAGCTTCTCCAATTACTTTGATTACTCTCTCATCTACATTGCTCATATATAATATCCATCCTTTCTAACGCTTTTTTCTTAACATCTTTTTGAATATTTATTGCTTCACGAATAAGGGTAATTACTTTGCCTAAATCGTAGCTTTTTCGAATATTCATATACTCTAACCTTAAATATATATTGTCAATTCTTTTTATTTCATCCTCGATAAAGTTACTTGTTCCATATGAACAGAAGAACGCCTGCAATCTCTTTACTACAACCCGGTAAATTCCTACACTATCTCTTATTTTCTCAAATGCAAGATATAAATCTCCGTTTAACAAAGTCTCAGACTTTAACTTTTGTTCTAGTTGAACTACTTTTTCCCTGTCGATTACAGATCCAATATTTTTATTAATAACTCTGACAACAAGGGCATGTTCTCTTCCTGCATATTTTTGTAATTCACTGTATTCAAGATCACCTGTAATATATGGACGATCATTTACATAGGCATACCTTCCATTCGTGTTTTTATAACACATAATATAATGGTCCCTTCGCCATGTATTGATATTCAACAATTCTTTGGTAGCACTTTCTTTCAACTCCATCAGGAAAATATCTCCTGGTTCAATTCTTTCTATCTCTTCTAAATTTAGTTGAATTAATCCCAACATCCCATCGTTAATCAATGTAGTTTGAATCCGCTCAATAAACTTAATAGAGCTATACTCCTGCCCTTCAAAAAGAAGATAATTTAATATTTCCTCGATGTCATAATAGCTTTTATAGAAAATTTTCGACCAATCGGATGTATCTTTGCACAAAATATATATGATATAATCTTCAACACAAGACAATCCATATTCATTGTGAAAATAACTTTCCTGAAATTTCATATCTCGCCTCTACTCCTCTGCTACCAAATATGTTGCTCTATAATTTGCAGGACATTCTCTTTTTGACTATCACTATAAAAATGACCACTTTTAAAATGGAAAAATGTGATTTCCTGCGTAGTATATTCTCGCCAATCTCTAATATCGCCCTTTATACTGATATCGTCTGTTCCATAGAAAATTAGCATATCTATCGGAAGTGCAACATTATACTGTTCAGTATTATACGTACTCAATACTTGATAGTCACCCTTCACTCTGTTTAGGTAAATTTTCCCAACTCGTGGCTCATCAAATATTTTCAGGCTTGTACCATGTAATTCGCATAAATAATTTTTGATTTCAAGATCTGTCATTTTCCCGAATTTTTTATCATACTCAATGAACGGTGCGTCCCTACCGGATAAAAATAATAGTTTAGGCAGTGACATCCTCAAATCATATCTTTTTTTTGCAATTGCAAATCCAGTAATTGCACCCATGCTATGCCCCCAAATAGAATATGCTTTTCCTTCTGCATACTTATCAATTTGTGCGCATAAGTCAGTTACCATTTCGTCAAAATTTGTATATGCTGATTCTTTAATACGCTTACCGCGAGCACGTAATTCCAATGGTACAATTTGCAAATTATTACTTACATTTTTCTCCCAGTCAGCAAAATCTCTTGCGCTGCCCCCTGCATATGGGATGCAAAATAAAATCACTATGCCTTCTCCTTCCTCAATGAGATAGCCATTACACTAAACATTTCCCAATCCGGCAGAACGATATTTTTTAATTGCTTTCTTTGAGAGATAGTATATTCATTACAGAAAATAAACCCATCAACATATTCATTTCGAGAATAGAATTTTGTTTGCAGAGCTACTTTTTCTCCATATAGTGGTTTATAAGATGAACTATTACTGAAAGCAATGTTTATCTCTTCCTCACTACCATCTACAAACACGAGTCGTAAAATACCAGCATATCCTTTCAATGCTGCAAATCCCATGACCATAACACTTATGTAAACATCGTTCACAGCTTCTATAACTTGGCCACAACAACATATGTTATCATACACCTCGTTATATATATCCGGCATTAAAAACTTCAAGTTATCTTTCTCTAATACCGCTGCAGGCGGAACCGCATCAGATATATAATACTCTGTCTTCGAGATATTTAGATTTGCCCGCAGTTCATTCTTAGTATTATGAAAAGCACAGTTGTTGAAATATTTTTTAATATCAAGAACCTCTACATAGGTATTGTTAGTTAACTCTTTCTTTTCAACAATAGACCCTTCCATTAAACATAACTGATTTTCAATCTTATATTTCAAATCAATTATATATTTCAGGATATATTCTTCTTTTTCTGCTATTTTCCTAATACGGTCTCCTACATTTTTTTTAGCTGCAACTATTGCATCTCCACCTTTACAGCATCCCCTTATTAAGATGTACCTTAATCGAATCCATTCCTGAGAGATGTTTTGAAATAGTTCTGCCAATTCATAAAATTCTGCAACTTTGTAAGTTTCTGCTACATAGTTGCAAGTATCCACCATAGTTAATCTTCTTCTACCTATCGTGTCTATTCCAAAAATAAAAGGATTAAACCGTAAACTTTCTGCTGTAAATTCTTTTCCGTCAGTCTCTTTGTAAATGTCAAATTTGGATTCAACTAAACTCGCAAGCAAGCGTATAGAATCAAACATATTCCCGTGTTCATCAACCCTTGTTACTTTGCCTATTAACATATCTAACATTTGCACGACACCAAACGTATTTTTCTCATCATCAATATGAATATGCTCCAAATTATACGTTTCTTTATCTAAAAGGTCATATGCCACATCCCAACTTAACTGTAGTACTTCAAGAGACCAAGGCACATCCAAAAAATATACATTATTCTCATCATACCCAATAACCAAAATCTGATGTATATGTGCTGTTTCAGGATCATTATATGTCCTATGATATGATAACCCAATTGTTGAAACATGAATTATTAGCGGTAATGATTTATCTATTTCGCAATAAATTTGTTTCTTGAATCCATCTATGTCTTCGACTTTATATTTTTTCCCGCAAATTCCAATATGTTCTTTTAAACATACATCTACATATTCTCTTTCAAGATCAATGCAAGTAGCTAGCTTATCAAATGAACCATTACCTTTAATACGCAGCCCCCAGTCGCAAGCCATCATTAAGATATAGTCTCTGCCTAAGTATTTTAAGATTGTGGCAAAAATATCTTCCCTAAGATCAGAAGCCGGCGTTCTTATTGGTTTCATTTCTAATATCTTCTTCATATTATTCACGCTTTCGTTCAAACAAAGTTAATAAATTTCCAATGGTATCATATAGTGTAAAATCTAATTCTTCATCCTCTAAAGTAGTACAATACAATTCTTCCAATTCTGTAATCATCGACACAAATGCTAAAGAATCAATTTGTACTTCTGAGAAATCAGTATCCATACTAATTTCTGTATTTCTACTACTATATCTTTTGATTATATCAATCGCTTTCTTGTTCATCTCTACTCACCAAACAAAATAAATTTATTTTAAGAATTTGATTTTATCTTCTGCGAAAAACCAGTCCTCAAAACTCATATCATAAGAGTACTTTTCTCCCGTTTCGGGATTTACAATTTGGTTCATAAATTCTAAGTTTTTTGGCTTAATACCTTGTATTAAATAATTATAGAAATCCAATTCTGTTATTTGAGGATATATTTTAGAGGCGTTTATTATTGTATAATAACATTCTTCCTCTGTTTGATACTCTTTTATTCTTTTCACAAGAGTATCAATATCCAATAATACTAAAATCTTTCTAAAAAAGAGATTAATGTCACTAAATTTGTATAGTTGTAAATCTCTTCCCATCTGTACCCAATTTATAGTTGTTGCTTCCTTGTACAAATGACAACATAAATGTATAAAAAAGTCGTATTGATTCAAGGTATAATAAGTAGAATCCTCAAATGTAACCTGCTCTCTCTTTTCAAGGAGCTGCTTTACTCTAGAAACACCTTGCTCTGGCTTGAAATCTAATGAAAAATTAATATCTATCTCTAATATTTCATCATCTATTCTCTTAACAAATGGTACAGTTTCTCCATAGTTCATTCTCGACATTATTATTTCTCTTCGACTAGCGGGTCTGATTTTTTTTCCTTCTTCTATATATCCTTGAATGAACCCATTGGATTCCAATAAATGCTGACACTTTTCTATGTCTTCTTCCTGAATCAAAATATCTATATCATTTGAGGTTCTCATACCTTCTTCGTATAACAAAGTAGATAAATAAGCACCTTTAAGTAATACATACATAAATTCTGCCTTCTCTAGAATAGCTGCAAGTTCACAAACAAAATGCTTAAAAGCCTTGCTTTTCTGAACATTCTTTTCATACATTGTTCCTAAAACATCTTTACACTCTTTCTGCCATCTTACAGAGCACTTATACATATTTTTAAATGCAATGCCTGTAAAACGATTAGTACATATATAACCTAGAAGTTCTGCTTGATTTATATTTTCATAATTTCCTTCTATCGAATCACAAAATACATCTGATAATGCAAAAATTAATTTTTTCATATTTTCATTCTCCTCTTATGTTTTATAATTCTGTCATATTCAGTAATATACCGGTGATATTTTCCTGCTGTTTTAGCATCTTGAAACCCTATCATATCAACTAATTCTATAGGTATGTCTTCTGAATATTCCAATTCTATTTCATAATCTTCTTTTCCTAAATATGTATTTTTGTCAAAAGCAATTTCGCAGTTATATTCTTTTATTTTTTTAATATATCTTTCTGTGACAAGAAATCCTAGTAAATACACATCTTTATAACCTTTTTTCCTCGTTAACTCATTAAGTTCGTTGCCGCGTATAATATAATCAATACTTTCTATATCCTTTTCATACTCTCTTTTTATATTGAGTGCCCCTCCTTTACATATTGGTTCTTTTACTTGCAATAACATTTTACCATTTACGCATCTTACTCTCACAGATAAGTTATATTCGTACTTGATTGTTTCGTTTGTGTAATATATATTTACTTGTGTTGTTTTTTTTTCATAACCAAATAGATTAAGAAGTTTTTCAAATTCTTTTTTAGACACCACTTTTTTGAATTCCTTTTCTACCATGTTAATCTCCTCCACAAACTAAATAATAAAATGAGTATTTATATAATTAAACCATCTATTATTCCTCTACAATGTACATATAGCAGCTAGAAGTGTTTTCTGACAATCTAAATACAACTACTATGTCGCTCCTTTATAAAGTCTTATGTAATGAGAATTGCAAAACATTCTACCAGCATCTCTTTCAAAATGTTGTATACACTGATGCTATAGAAATATCTTATGCATACGACTTAAACTTTTATAGAACATTAAGAACAAAAAAGGAAATGCTAAAGCCGCTTTTCATCCATATATACAACAATTAGATTATCTTAATATCATACTTTTTCAACCAAGTAAACCAATATCAGACTAACGCTCATTGAATTAGTCCTTATTTAATAGAAGCGATGATTTGTTTGCATACATATGCTATTCTTGCTTCATGTCATGTTAATGACAATGCTTATTTTGTCTGCTCCCTAGTTTTATAAAAGTTTCATCCTGTTCTGCGGTGTTTTTTTATAATTACCTATACACTTTAATTGCTTTTTTGAGGTTATAAACAGCAACTGATATATTTACTTCTTTGATATACTAGCAGAAAGAGAATTATCTGCTACCCAGCAAATAATTCTCTTTCTACACTCTCTAGTCGTTTATTGTTCTCACCATTTCCGGGGGATGTTTTGCAGCAGTTCTGGTAAATAAAATCATCACTGAAAAATCCCTAGAACCAAGCTACCAGTTTCTTCCAAAAGTTTAGATGCACATCCTTTTATTTTCCATTCTAGCTAAATAATCGATTGCCGTAGTTTCATCTAATTTCTGCAACCGCAAAAATCTCCTTCTACTTTTTCTGTAAAATGTCATTTGCAAATTGCAGTACTCAAAATAAGATCATCAAGAAATTTCCTGACAAAAGATTCCGTTAATTCAACCATCTCGTGGATAACACCATACTATGGTAAATTTAATACTTTAACCCTTATAATGATTAATAAAATACGGTGTCTTTTATAATACATTCTTCACGATCCATTTAGCAACTCCATCATTTTCATTTGTTTCACAGACTTCGTCTGCAACTTCCTTTGCATCATTAACTGCATTTTTTACACATACACCTATTCCACAAAATTTGAGCATATCTACATCATTATAGTCATCACCAAAAGCAATTACGTCTTTAATATCTATACCATACAATTTTGCAAGATAATTTATACCATTGCTTTTAGTGGCTTCTTTTCTCATAATCATTCCTATTTTATTCTCTGACAATTGTATATATAGATCCTTGGGCAACAACTTTTCATACCGCTTCATATCCTCTAAGGAATACACTTCCAAAATAATTTTATCCGCCTTTTTATCTGCTATTTCAGAAAATCCGGAAGTTGTACCAGGCCAAAATAATTCTGCATCAAAATTGGAATATAATACATCATTCGATTCGACTGCTATTGATACATCTGGATATTCTACTAAGATTTTATCTATTATCTGCTTAGCATTATTTATCTGAAATCCATCAGTTTTTCTACCTTCACTATATATAAGGGCACCATTATGATATATACCTGCATTTATTTCGACATTTCCCAAAAACTTCTTTGCTGCTCTTAAAGGTCTTGCAGTCGCTATGACAAATTTATGCCCTTTATCACATAATTGTTTTACTACATCGACGGTGTATTGGGATATGGTTTTATCGTCTTTTAACAATGTTCCATCCAAATCCGTAACAATCATCTTAATATTTTTCTTTTCTTCCATTTTTATAGACTCCTTTATAATTTATTTGTAATTATCTACAACTTGCTTGCCGAATTATTAAATTTTTCTGCAAAAGCATCAACACTTTCCTCAAAAGAAGAAATAACATACTGATTATTTTTAAAAACAACAGGATATATTCTATATACTTTATCGACCGGGAAACATTCAATCTCAAAAGAAACGGTTGCTTCTGTCATTATGTCCCTAACATGAAATGTTTCATGAATATCTTTGAATCCTTCTCCAAAAACAGCTGCATGATAATGTCCTCGTTTTTCATATTGCCTACCACCTGTAAACTCTCTCCAATATGGCTCATACCTGTTATATAATGTACCACACATGAATAATTCACATGTTTCCGGAATCCGAAACTCCTTTTCAACTGCGATATCTGTTGCCTCCTGAAGTTCTTCGAATTTGTTTTGAGGAATATGTTTAAGCACACGTCCTCTAAACGTAATATCATTGTTACCCTTGATATGAAGACGTATTCCAGCAGCATTTATTCCACAGTTTCTACAAAAATCATACAAAAAAGTTAATAAACTATTTGCGCGTTCAATTTTGGCTTGAACAATAAATGGTTTATTAGCGCTATTTGCCTCTATCCAAGCCGTATGAGAATATACCGTCCGTTCATCTCTTAATTCTTTTCCATCTTCACTTAGCATAGACATTCTACTATATTCATTATCTGGAAGATTTAAATGACCGCTAACGCTATTTGCAATTCCTATATTTGCTGAAAAATCAATACTTTGAATCTCAACAACCTCTCCTCCTGGATGAAATGAATTAGGACGCGAACCAGAAACACCAAATCTATCATAAGATTTATTGTTTACACCATGATGCATCAGAATAAGTTTTCTAACAAATGAATCACGAAATACCATTTCACGTGCTGAAATAAAATTATCAATCCCGTTCATATCGACAATAAAGTTATCAAACTTACCATATGGTTTAGATTTAATATTAACATTATCATTTTTCTGCAAAAATGATGCTGTGGAAAAATCATTTATGAAATTTTTTTCAAGAATAATAAAACTTTTCCCATCAATCTCGTACAAATTCATATTTTTGTAATTTATTTTTGCAACATTAATGCTGATATCTGGAGTAAAGTATAATGTTTTGACTTCTTCTTTTTTCATTTGAACCTTTCCTACATAGCTATTTATTCCATCATCATAGCAACTGCATCTCATTAAAGCAAATATATAATTTACTTTCCATCATTCTTTTAAATATGCATCATATAATTTCCATTTGCGTGTCTTATCCATCGATTTTCTTATCTTTATATAATAACAGCTATTCTCATCTCTTACTTTACAATACCCCTGTTCCTCCTTATTTATTTCTATGTTATTCTGCATATCTAATCCTACTACATTAACCCCTTTAGATTTTAAAAGCAACTGACATAATATAAATTCCTCTGGCTCAAGGTCATCTGCTAAAAGAACTGGTATTTTCGTTTTTTTTAGAATTCTAGAATAATTTTGTAATTTCTCCATCTTTGTTTCCAATTCTAGACTATATTCAGTTATAGCACTTTTCATAAATAATAGCTGTGGCTGGTGTTTCGACATATCTAACAAAATAAAGTCTTTATCGCTTCGAAGTGATTTTTCTATCTTTTCTAGATATGCTTGTGCATTTTTTTGTACAATTCCCACAGATATAATGATATGAGAAAAACCCATATCATTGAGCATTTTTACATATAACGAATCTGTAATAAATTGAATTTGAATACCACAGTGCTTTTTCCCTAACCCGTATATTTCCAAAATTCTATCCAATTGTTCCTTGCTTAGTTCTCTTTCAATAACTAAAATAGGTTTGACAGTTGAGGGCATATTCTTTACCATATGCTTAATTCCTTCTACTTCATAATCTGGCACCGGCAAAGTAGAATATTCCACTAAAGGTTCTCCAATTTTTTCTGTTTTATAATACTGCTCTTTTTCACTTATTACTGCATGTATACCAACCATAGTAGCTCCCATAGCAAGAGCAACTTGTAAATCGTACATATTATGAACCCTACATATCTTTCTATGTTTACAGTAAATATTTCTTTTTTTATTGATATATTTGCATGAACTCCTTTCTCTCGAATACCTACTCTGTAAAATATTACTTTTTGTACTTGTTCCCCAAGTATTATATGCACTGATATACTTTCCTGTAGGTAAAAAATCTAACACCTCGTACCATTCATGGCACATGTCTTCAAATTTTTGATTGTCATATAGCCATTTACAGATATTATCATAATCAATTTCTGCTACTGCGCAGTATGCCTTAATTCCTCTTTTATTGAGAAAATCTTTTGTATCTTTTAAAGTCTTAAATGTAGTAGCATTATTGTCAATAAGTAATATCATTTCATTATTTTCCAACCCAATTTGCGGACGAATCTTGGGAATTTGGCAAAGAAATTCCTCCTTATTTGCAAATCTTTTAGAGCTAAAATGACTTGTATATATGTTTACCTTCTCATTTCTCATTATACTGATTACCGCATGGATAGCACTTCCTAATGCAATGCCTCCATATGCAAAATAGACAACTGCATCTATTTTATGAATTTTTTCACCCAAATCTTTCAATACTTTTTTAATTGTTTTATAAATCATTATATAATTATCTAGCTCTAGCAAGAATTTGTCGCTTTCTTCGATTATGCATAATTGACTCAAATTAATTTCTGATAACATACTATAGACTTTATGACTCATATAACTGTACTCTATTCCTTCAAAAAGAAAATACATTATTGTATTTATTGCCTGTACAGTATCTTGAATAGCTACATAGTTTGAAACATCAACATATTTTCCTTTTAGGCTTTGCTCCTCCATGCAATACAATGCCAAGTATAATGCAGCCAACAAATGATCACAAGCAACATATACCAACAAATCACTATGAGACTTCAACATGTTCTGGCAGTTTATTACATCAGTAAACAACTGGTAACCATCCAGATATAATTCTTTCCAAGATTCATATTTCATTTTAAAAGACATATTTATAAACGGCGGCAACCAAAAATAATATATATCTCCTCTAAAATATATTTTATTTTCCTCTTTTTTTTGATATACCAATCGACGGATATGACTAACAATCCGCTCATTGGCAATGCTATCACAAAATCTCAAAAAATCTTCTTGATTCATATTCAATATACCAATTTCGTCACAGTATATATCAAAAGGAGTTTCTCTTTTTATATAATTTCCTGAGATTTGTACTGAACTCTTTGTCATTAAAAATTTTAACATGATGTTTTTATCCATCACTTTATTATATAAATTTTTCCAATTTAAAGAATGGCAACTATATTTTACATTAAATGCATAACCTCCATTATTCGATACAATATCAAATAATCGAGGTTCCTCATATGAATCATCAGCAAGAAATACTATTTTCTTACCTTCATGTAACATATTTTTAACAATCTCATACTTCCTCTGTTGAGTAATGATATTACCAAATTGAACTTTTCCATTATAAAAGGTAATTTCAGTTCCAATTATATCCCAAAAAATATCTACTTCAAAATTTTGCATATAATTTTGAAGTAGTCCCTGCATAAATGAATAATATCCGCTCGTTAAAAATATAATTTTAATATTTCCTGTATAGTATTTATAAATAAATGCTATTATTTTAAGACAATACTCATCTACAGATATAAGTTTCTTAATAGTGTATGCGCCTGCACATCTCAACACCTCATTACATAGAAATGCACCAGCTATTAAGTTGTTACCTTCACCTTCCTTTTTCAACATATCAATGCAACGTTCAGATATTTTCTTGTTCATCAACTCGAATGTTTTTCTTTTAAACTCTGCCTTTGTTAAATCAGTACCATTAACAAATAATTCTTCATTTATTTGCTTAAACTTTTCTACTCCCAACTCGTTCATAAGTAAATCCGGACATGTACATGCGTAATACCAAGACGTTCCATTAATAATGGTTCTATCAATATCTAATACAATATATTTTTCCATATTAATTAATCTTCAGTCCTCTTAAACTAAAACTTTTTCTTTTATCCATTGTCTAATTAACTCTATATCTATATCTTCATTGTTTTCAATATGAAAAACATTTTGATTAGAATATTGCTTTTCAAACACATCATACATCATTTTTATATAGTCAATATTATCTTCTCTTGCACACAATTCATCTCTTTTTTTTCGCGCACCCGTCGCTCTTCTTTTATCTAGTCTTTGCACAACTTCTGTCGGTGTTGGATTCAAAATTACAGTATACGGCTTAATCATATTCAACGCATTATCCGTAATTTCTCTTAACCTGCGATATTGTTCTTTCGTAAGTTCTCCCAACATATATTCTACGTCAATATATACAAGCGAATCATAGATGCTTCTGTCTACAATCAATATTTTATCATCATTGGTATTTTCACACTTCTTAATTGCAAACTCTGCTGTATAAAATCTGTGATATAGCCTAATTAAACATTTTTCAAATATTGTCATTATAGGTAGGCTTTCCATTTCACTCGAAAAGTCAATCTGAAAATCATCTTTAATAAATTTATCAGAATTCTTTACAAGGTTACTAATTAATGTAGTCTTTCCCGAACCATGAGGGCCGGCTATAAATATTGGTTTCATACATTTCCTCCTGTTAGTTGTTAGTAGTCTCTATTTATTAAAACATTGCCATATCGGAAGTTTATAAAGAAAAAAGCAATTACTTTCCAAAACTAATATCATACCCATAAACTTAAATGCTGGATTATTATATAGCTATCGCACATAAATCTGTTTTGTTATGATATTTTCTTCTATCCATTGATAGATATCTTTTTGTCCTTCCTCCACATTCCTTATAGCAAGAATATTCTGTTTAGGATAAAATTTAGTGTATTCCTTATTCATCATACTGATGTATTCTAATGAATCTTCTCTTGCACAAAATTTATCACGTTCCTTCCTTTCCCCAAGTTCCTGTCTTTTTTTTAAATAATTCACAATCTGCCTCGGATCAGGATTCAAAATTACTGTATTTGGGTTCAGGATTTCTAGACAATTAGTTGCAATTTCAGTTAATTTATTGTATTGTGGCAAAGTCATTCTACCAAGGCTATACTCTACTTTATTATAGACCATTGAATCATATATACTTCTATCTACGACTAATATCTTTCTGTCCGATACATCTTTACACTTCAAAAGAGCTTGCTTCGCAGTGTAAAATCTATGATACAACCTAAATAAACACTCCTCAAAAACATTCATTTTTGAAATAGTAGGTAATTCTTCTATGAAATTTATTTTAAAATTATCTAATACGAACATATTTTTATTGTCAGATAAATGCTTTATTAACGCCGTCTTCCCACATCCATGATGTCCAGAAATAAAAATTGCTTCCATTTTATCATCTAATTCCTTTCTATATATTTCGGCACCTATCAAATGCTGTAACTTATCTATTATATTATAATAAATATCTTTCTTTTCTATATTACATATCCGAAAACTGTTGTATATCAAAACAAATTATATAGCATAGCACATTTCATCAAAACCAACTATAGTTCCATTTAGCATTACCTTTTATAAGCAAATGTGCACACAAACTATTTTTTTATATAACTCTTAATCAATTTATGTGTGTAGAATATAAATCAATATACCTTTTTAAAGTATGCATAATCAAAAAATCTACTTAATATATTAACAATATTGTTTCCCTCATTATCTTTCTCTGTCCTAATCCTTAAAATGCAAAAGTTCCCTGCATAAGTCTCAGTGAACTATACCATAGTTTACCAGACCTACGCAGTATCCCCTTTGTGCTTACTTTATGATTCCAAACAGCAGACTGCTTCTGCCGCCATTATCACGCCAGCGTTGTTTCTTGCGTATAAATCCGTTCTCCTCCAAATCGCTGATAGCACATTTTACAGTACTGACAGACAGATTCAGTTTCCTTGCAATAGTTACCGATTGCCGGATAACAAGTGCCTTCCTTATTCGCACGATCCTTTAAGTACAGATATACCGCCACCACCCTATGGAACAGTTCTGCTTCATATATTTCTTTTTTGTTCAACTAATCATCTAATCCTCTGTTCTGAGTACCTGTCTTACCTTTGCCACTGTTTCATTCATCCGAGACTATAGCATACCACCTCTTCTAGATGCATTGCCCTGTTCCATACTTTCCGGCTCCTCATCCACACAACATATATATCTTCGGATAATCTCTTCTTCAATCTCCTGCTTGTCTGCATAAGCCACCTTTCTGGCTGACTTTTCCTCAATCTCGTATGGTTTCTCAAAGTTAATCCCCCACTTCAGGAACGGTTTCAGCTTGGTCCTCATGGGGTGGCTGCCTGTTTTGACACGATAAAGTTTCCTTTGGGCAAGGACTTTAATTCATCCAGTGTAATAAGCGGTCTTTGTATCATCTGGAGCGACTGGCTCAGATTGTTCTTTCCCCTGCTGACGGAGCCAGACATGACTGTCTTATTGCCAAGGCTCTTGAACAGCACCTCTGCGGATTCTGAGTTGGGTGCAAATCCGCCAAAGATGATATCCTGACAGTTATCAATGATAATCTCCGCCCCTTCCTTTCCGTAGTTCTTATTAAGCTGTGCAAAGGACTGTATCATGGGTACGATACTTACTCTTCTGGAACGGGATGCAGAGAACATCATCTCCGCACTCTCAATCTTTGGTATGGTTCCGACCTCATCCCAATAGAAAACCACACGGTTATCCAGGTTCCCTCCATTCTCGTCTGCCACCACAAGGATTTCCCTGTAGAGCTGCTGCAAAATCAGAGAAATAATAAAATACTTGGTATTGTCCTCTTTCGGCATAACTAAAAATACCGCTGTCTTCTGCTTACAAAACATTTCAGCATCGATAGCGGTATCAAAGCACAGTATCTGCTCCAGTTCGGAATCGAGGAAAGAGATCAGTCCGGAGAGTGCTGTGGAAAGAACAGACTTCATTGACTGCCCTGCGATATTTAAAGTTGATCCGGCAAACAACCATTTTACCCTATGGGTATCGGGGAGCTTGTCCTTAAGCAACTGGAACTGATTTCTTCTTTTTCCTTGAATAGCACCAGTAAATCCCGAATCAATTTAAATACACTGATGATGTGTCATTTCTAATTCTGCAATCAACACCTTTTCTCTTTATCCGTCATAGACAATTACCTTGCTTTCCCACTCTTCGGAACCGCAGGAGTCTTCTCATCCGCTTTTACTACCGTATCCATCTTATGATATGCTGCTTCAAATGCCTCTGAACCAAACTGATACTCCGAAGGCTCTACAACACATACAACCGGTGCTATATCCTTCTGGATATCCTTACCAATATCTGTCACATGTTCTGGAGTATTTATCTGCTCTTTCTCCATTCGATTGACTTCTTCATCTCTCGATAAATCTTCCACCTTATCAATGGCTGCATCCAGATAAAGCACCATAGACTCATACACCTTCTTCTGCCACTTCCAAGGCTTTTTTGCAAGCTCTGTCTTTGAAAACTTCTGCTCCTTCTGTGAGTAGTCCACCTCTTCCTTATCAGCAAAGGTTCTAAATGTATTTGCAACCTTCTGAGTAGCTTCACACATTCCCTTACCAAATGTGTCAATCTTTAAAAGTGTACAGTCAGTATCAGCAATTCCCCCTTTTACCTTGTTACGGATTCCTGCAAGCTTATCTTTCAAACCGACAAATTCCGACACACGGTTCAGAGCCTCCTTCCCAAGCATCTTGAAATCAGCCATAATATCACTGGCTTTATTCTTGATACTTACCTTTACCTCAAATATCTGCTGCTTAATCTCTTCACAACGCTTCTCAAGACGGTCAGCAGCTTCCGATAACAACTTTTTAAATCTGTTTGTAAGGGTATCATCCTTCATCTTTTGGATGTCTTCGCACAGTCTTGCAATCTCCTCTATCATGTCTTCCACCTTATGGGTCATACTGTCCATATAAGCACAAAGCTCATAAACTCCGTTTGCCTGTTCGTTCATGGTATTCTGTTTCAGCAGTTCAAGAAGTTCTCTTATGACCTCCTCATTGGTAACTGTTTTTCCTATCTCCATATCCATATAGTTCCTCCATTCTGTAAACAGGGCAGCCTTGGCCGCCCCTATATCTGCAACACATTGCTAATTAGCGAAAGGGTGTTGCCTCTTTATCCTTGTCCTTATCTGGGTTTCCATGATTCTTCCCGGCATTCTCCCTTGCCTTTTCATTACTCTTATCCTTTGCTTTCTCATACTCTGAGATTATCTCATCATAGAGTTTTTCCCTGAACTCCTTTGTTACCGGATAGCAGACATCCTGATAGATTGCTTTACCCTGCTCATCCACCTGCTTTGTCTTATACGAAGGCATAGAAACAAAGATTTTCTCTTTGCCCTGAAGAATATTGACATTATTTACGATGAAGCTGTTTTCAAAGTAAATTCGTGCCAGTCCCTTGATATTGCTGCCTTCTCTCTCATAAGGTGTTACAGTAACAGAAAACTCCGGCATTTCCCTTGTATGTTCCTGCTTCTGTGTCTCCTCTTTCTCCGGTTCCCTGATTTTTGCATAGGCTTCAAGGATATTTGTATACAGTTCCTCACGAAACTCTGCTGTGATTGGATTACATACATCCTTATAGATCACGCCATTGCTTTCATCACGCTCGTTAGAACGGTATCTTGGCATGGATACGAAAAGTTCTCCCTTATCCTTATTCTCAAGGATTGCGATATTGGTAATCTTGAACGACTCACCAAATACCACTGTGGCAAATCCCTTGATATTACTACCCTCTTTGCTTCTTACTTCGTTTACCTTAATTGAATACTTCATACGCTATTCCTCGCTTTCCTTATCTGTATTATTAGTTTCCGGTGTGACAAACTCACACCAAAGCTGTTCTATCTGTCCACCTGACATCCTGCCATTTAACCAGTTGCCAAGAGTGACAACAAATCCATCCTGCTCATAGTAGAGCCATTCCTGACTTTCGATGTTTCCTTCATACACAACTGTCACATCAAAGTTCGGCATAAAAAGTTTTTCCCCTTCATCCCATACACAGGCTATTCCCTGTCTAAGTGTCAGATTAAGACTCTCAACATACACAGACCAGCCGCTTATGACTATCTGCATATCATCATCTATCTCTGCAATATCATCTGCTATATCCATAAGCTCTTCCATCTCTGATACAGCTTCTTCCACATCACACAGTCTGTATCTTTTATTCATCCACAACTGCCTCCTTATATCTGCATCTGACCACAAAACGCATAGTACCCTTCTGCGAACAGGTAAAAAGAGTTAATTCTTTTTCCTCTCCCTGTGTCTTGATGCTGTTAGCATAAGGATTTACCACCTCTGTGCCTGTTACTTCATAGATATGAGTCTGTCCGTTTTTGTCGATGATTGTCACATCATCTCCTATGGAAATCTGATTTAGTGGTGTGAAAAATGTGCCATATCTGCTTCCGTTATGACCGCAAAGCACACAGTTTCCACTTTCTCCTATTCCTGCTGTCTCAGGCATGTGACCAATCCCGGCATTAAGGACATCCACACCCGTTCCTTCAATTACCGGATATCTGATATCTATGCTCGGTATCTCAATGATGCCGATAACACCGCCTTCTTTAAGAATGGCTTCATCCTCT
>ERZ835109.936-NODE-936-length-28455-cov-5.885141_pt1 | contig 28455 bp, 16 predicted proteins | sample MGYA00519946_ERZ835109 | MGnify/ENA primary metagenome ERZ835109 (study PRJEB31850, sample SAMEA3708771) | human gut metagenome | biome: human gut; feature: human-associated habitat; material: faeces | place: China | collected 2014 ...
TTCCAGCATGGACACATATTATCATTTTTAGAGCCGCGATTCCTCCCGCGGCTAAGCCGCGGGTTTCCTCGCGGATTTCTATGACGGCATCAATCCTTATAAGAATTTCCTCCGCGACTAGTGCCGCTTCTTTTTCGCCAACCGTACTTGTTGCAAATAGAAACATCTTTCCCTATCTGACTTGTTGAGAATGATTCTTATTTGCGATATAGTTCCACCAACTGAGAAACACCTAGAGGCTTAAAGCCGAAGAGACAAGGGTTCGTTGGGGTCGAACCTGCTGCAAGCCTCTCACCAACGTTGTTCTCCTGGCGTTCGTGATGGTTTCTTAGGGTTATCTTCCTTGTGCGGTGACAGGTTTCAGGCTCCTGTCACCGCTTTTTTTCGTTTATTTTCAAGGCTTCTGCAATTTTCGAACGAAATCAAGAACGTACTCTTGATAAAATCAAGACCATACTCTTTATTTCATTCAATTCCACAAACATCCACGCCTATGTCTCTCAACTTTACGTACTTGCCTCGAACGCTTGAAACCGTTATCAATCGGGCCAGTCAGCGCTACAAAGGTGTCATGGTGACCGGGATGCGACAGGTCGGCAAAAGCACCATGCTGCGCCGCATGCTGGGAGATCGCCGCTACGTCAATCTCGACCGCTATCAGGCTTTGGATCTGGCTCGACAAGCTCCGGATGCCTTTTTCAAGCAATATCCGATGCCTTTGCTGATTGACGAATTTCAGAGAGCTCCCGACCTCGGTTTGGAAATCAAAGCCATTCTCGATGAAACGGACGAAAGAGGCCTGGTGTGGTTGACCAGATCTCAAAAACTCGGTCTCAGAAAAGCGGTCGCCGAAGCACTTTCCGGCCGCGTTGCATCCTTCGAGCTTTTTCCATTCAGTCTCTACGAGCTGCAAGGCAAAGGCCCGGAGCAAAAACCTTTTATGCCGACCGGTGAGCTTACGCGCGGCTCGCTTGATCCGCTCACGGCGGAAGAACTCTGGAAAATCATCTGGCAAGGCTCCTGGCCGGAAGTGGTTCACGACGAGCCGGATCAACGAGATGCCTTTTTCGACAGTCTTTTGAGAACTTACATCGAAAAAGACATCCTTGCGACAGGAGTACGCCGGGTGGAGGATTTCGAGCGCTTCTTAAGCGTACTGGCAAGCCGCATTGGTCAGGAATTTGCCATCGGCGAAATCCAAAAAGCCGTCGGCGTTGCGGCGGAAACTGCCCGCGATTGGCTTAACGTTGCCGTCGCTACAGGCGTTGTCTATCTCTTGCCTCCTTTCTACGAAAACGTCGGCAAAACACTCATCAAGAAAAGCAAGCTTTACTTCACCGACACCGGCTTGGCTGCCTGGCTGTGCCAGTCTCCAAGTCCATCGGCTCTGAAAAACGCCTACAACGCCGGAGCGTTTTTCGAGAATTTCGTCGTCATGGAAATTGTCAAAAGCTGGAAGCACAACGGCAAAAAGCCTCTTTTCTACTTCTACCGCGATACTCGGCAAAATGAGATTGATCTTCTGATTCGCGAAGGCGACATTTACTATCCGATCGAAATCAAATCGACGGCTTCGCCTCAGCGCAAGATGCTCGACAATTTCGGCGTACTCAAAGGCGACACCATTAAGCGAGGTCCCGGCGCTCTGATCTGCACTTGCGATGAGCCTCGCTACCTCACAAGCGACGTCGTCGCCCTGCCGGTCTGGGCGCTTTAGCTAACAGTTGTTGCTGGAAAACCCGCAAATCCAAGCTAGACTTGGAGCGCTTGACAACCGTTTCCTTTACTTTCGGTACGCATTTGAAGAAACACCTCGTCCTTTGTCTGACGCTTTGCCCCCTTGCGCTCTACGCCGCCGACATTTCCATCCATTTCATCGGGCTCAATGATGAACTCGCCGAGAATGTCCGCGCGCACCTGATGCAGCGCAAAGATGACGACGCCTACTCCGTGAGGCGCCGTCTGGTTTCGGCCGTCAAAGACGGCATCAAACCGTTTGGATACTACCGTCCCCGCGTCAAGATTGATCTGGTTCGCGCCGACTCGGGCGACGTCACGTCCGTCAATGTCATCGTGGATCCGGGCGAGCGCATTCACCTCACCGAGCCGCACCTCAATCTGCAGGGACCTCTAACCAAGGAAACCGAATTTGATCTCGCCGTGCAACAGATTCCGAAAGCCGGAAGTCCTCTATTACACAGCGACTACGAGCAATTCAAAGGATCCGTGCAGGCCCTGGCGTTGGAACTCGGCTATTTCGACGGCAAGTTTTCCAAACACAGCCTCAAGGTTTCGCCCCGCGAAGGCACTGCCTACTGGGACCTCGCTTACGACAGCGGCAAGCGCTACAAATTCGGGAAGGTGAACTTTCAAAATTCGCAGATTGACGAAGCCTATCTTCGTTCGCTCGTCCCGTTTGAAGAGGGGCAACCCTACGACTACAACACCTACGGCGATCTTTCCCGCAAGCTCACTGAAACCAACTGGTTCGGATCAGTGGTCATGTCCATGCAGTTTGACAAAGCCAGGCAAGATCCCGAACGCGTGCTCGACGTTGATGTCGCACTCACGCCCCGCAGTGAAAACCTGGTGGAAACCGGCATCGGCTACGCCACCGACATCGGCCCTCATGGAAAACTGTCCTGGACTCGCCCATGGCTCAACAGCAAAGGCCACAGTTTGACGGCCGCCACTGATCTTTCACCCAAAGAGCAGGAATTCGAGTTCAATTACAAGATTCCGAGTCAGTCCAATCCTCTCTCGGACTACTGGGCCCTGCAAAGCGGCTACAAGTATTCGACCCTAAACGACACGACTTCGTCGTCGACGGCCGTGTCCGCCGCCCGTTTTCAGCTGCTTGACTCAGGCTGGACGCGCAAGATTTCCGTCGACTGGCTCTACGACAACTTCACGCAGGGCAGTGATTCGTCAAATACGCAAATCATTTATCCCACCCTTTCGTTTTCGCGTACGCGGCAAAAAGGGGGCGTTCTGCCGACCTGGGGCGACACGCAGCGCTATGCGATTTCGGTTTCCAACACCGCCTGGGGCTCCGACATCGACTTCGTGCTGCTCACCGCGCAACAAAGCTGGGTTCGCTCGCTCGGGTCCTCGCACATCTTCATCGGCCGATGGTCCGCGGGTTGGATCGAGTCGGGAAGCTTTGATCAGGTGCCGCCCGATCTGCGTTTCTTCGTGGGCGGCGACTTGAGCATCCGCGGCTACGACTACGAATCCATTTCCCCGAAAAACGACAAGGGCGAACTCGAAGGCGGCTCAAAGATGTACACCGTTTCCGTCGAATACCAATACAACGTTACCGGCAACTGGTGGGGTGCAGTCTTTTTCGATGCCGGTCAATCGAGTCACGAATTCGATTTCGGAGACATCAAGAAGGGTGCGGGCTTCGGCATTCGCTGGCTTTCTCCCATCGGACTCGTCAAGCTCGACCTGGCCAAGGCCGTGGGCGACCCCACGGAGGACAGCTGGAAGATCTACTTCGGTTTGGGAGGCGCGTTGTGATGAGAATTTCTCGTCTTTTGAAATGCATCGGCTTCGCGCTGGCCGTCCCGCTGGTGCTTTGTGTCGGTCTCGTTGTCTTTGCGCTCACCCCCTGGGGGCTGCAAACAGGCGTTTCGCTCGCGCAAAAGTTCCTGCCTGAGCTTAGTGTCGGCAACGTCAGCGGCACACTCTTTGATGCGGACATATCAGAAATTCGCTATCAGACGACGCCAGTAACTCTTGAACTTAAGCGAGTGCAGTTCTCGATCGCCAATCTGCGCCCGCTCGAACGACATGCCGACATCAGGAAACTCCACGTTGAAGGGCTCCGGGTCGCTCTCGCTGAAAACCAGGAATCCGCCGCCGAAACCGCCGCCTCAGACAACGCACCGATCTTTCTGCCGTTTTCCGTTGCGCTCACGGATGTGCGTTTCACCGACACGCACGTTCAGTCCGATGCGTTTGATGTTGCGGTTCGTGACCTGTCTCTAGCCGCCTCTGCCGCCGGCGGCACGGTCACAACAGAGAACCTGAATATGGCGGGCATCTCCGTTCATCTGCCCGAAACACCGAAGGCTACCGATGAAAAACCTGAGCCGCTGGTCGAAACGTTAAACGCGCTTTTTGCCAAACCGTTGCTTGAGCCCTTTGCGGTGCCCGAACTGCCGCTTACTGTGGACGTAAAGGCGCTTTCGGTTTCCGATGTCAAACTCAACGACGAAACCGTGCTCGAAACGCTTTCGGCAACATTTACCGCCGCCCCTCAAAGCGTTCACATCGCCAAACTCGTCGCTGCGCATCCGGCAGTTGACGCCTCCGTTAAGGGAGAAATGACGCTCGGCGGCATCCCCAAAGGCAAACTGGACGCTGCCGTGACGGCGCGTCAGGCTCCTTTGTCCGCCTATCCGATCACGGCCGCCGCCACTTTTGATCTCACCTCCGAAACCAATCTGAGGCTTCAGACAACGTCGGCTCAAAAGATCCTGAACGTTCAGGCCAACATCGAAACCGCCAAAGCCAATCCTGCCTTCCGACTGGCTGTAACGGGCGACTTGGATCTGACTGCTCTCAAAGACTTGATCGGTACCGAAGGAGAACTTCAGAACATCGACGTTAAACTGGCGGGTACGTACGACGCCTACGATCTTTCGATTTCAACTCGCGCCGCCGCTGCCCTTCTTGCCAGACCTGCCGACCTCTCCGTCACCGGTCAAGGAAAGAAAACCACCTTGTCCGATCTTCAACTGAATGCAAGCATCGGCAAAAACATGCTGCATTCCGCATTTCATGCCGCTTTGACCGACAAGAAGGCATCGGCTTCGGGCTCGGCCACGCTCTCCTGGTCCGCCCTCAAGGATCTGGGCAAACTGCTCCCGGCAGATTCTCCCAAGACAAACGGATCGGCAGAACTTGCCTTGACGGCCTCAACGGCAGCAGACTTTGATCCCCGGTCTTTGGCCGTTGACATCACGTCACTTACGGTCAAAGCCTCGCTAAACGATGTGCCCTTCACGGCACAAACCACAGGTTACATTCAGGGCACGGACTCGTTTGCTGTCAAAAACTTGCTTCTGAAAGCCGACAACGCCTCTCTTGAGCTCAATGCCGCATTGAAAAAGGAAACACTCTCCGGGGCATTTCGCGTCAGCGCACCCGACCTCTCGTGCATCGACAAAACGCTGCGCGGCAGTGTCACCGGTTCAGGAAAACTCACCGGTACGCTTTCCATTCCTCAATTGTCGGCCCAAATGCATGCCTCTTCGCTGCAGTTCGGAGACATGTCGCTTGCGCACGCCGATGTTTCCGCTCAAGTCACGACAACACAGAGTAAAGGCGAGCGCCTTCCCAAGGCCGACGTAAAACTCAGTGCTGCCAATCTGTCCGCCTCTTCGGTTTCGTTCAAAACGATTTCCGCATCCTTCTCCGGCACGCAGTCCGTGCACACGCTGCAGGTGACAAGCAAGGGTTCTCCCGTTGCCATTGATGCACGCCTCGACGGCCACCTCGACAAATCAGGAACACATTGGAACGGAGAACTCGTCTCGGCAGCACTCAAAACCGATCGCGGCACTTGGACGACTGCCGACAAACCGAAGCTTGCCTTCAACATAAACGCCTCGCAGGCCTCGCTCTCGCCGCACTGCTGGACAAGCAATTCGCAAAGTCTTGAAGTCTGTCTCAGGGAAGAACTTCACGCCGGCAAACAAGGCAGTCTCGCGCTTGACGTCAAAAACGCAGACTTTTCTCTCATCAAAGACCTCCTGCCGCCGGATCTTGATGTCAAGGGTCGCACGGATGCAACGGCAACCGTGAGCTGGACCGAACCCTCGCCCGAACACGCCGTCGCGCATGTAGAAGTGGCCGGGCGCGGCATTTCGGTGACGGCCGAAACGAACGGTTCGCGTCAAACGCTGCATTTCAAAGAAACGAAATTGTCCGCCGACTTCAAACCTCAATCCGCGCAGATCCAAAGCACGGTGTCACTTAAAGACGGAGGAGAATTGAAAGCCGACATCGCCGTAGCCGATCCGCTCACAAAGCGTCAGCTCTCAGGCTCCGTGACGGTCGACGATGTGCAACTCGCTCAGTTCAATCCCGTGCTTGCCTCGCTTTCGCCTCAACTCTCGGCAAGCGGAACCCTTTCGGCCGAACTGCAGCCCCGAGGCACATTACAAAAGCCCGCGCTTTACGGCGATATCAAGCTTGACGCTTTTGCCGCACAAGGTCAGGCCGTGCCGCTTGACATGAAGCCCTCCAACGTCACGCTGCATTTCGAAGGCGATCAGTCGGAACTCATCGCCGATCTTCAGACCGCCCAAGGCAAGATCAACGTCACCGGCAACGCAAAATGGAGTGACCCGGAAAACCCGACGGCTCGCGTTGCCGTCAAGGGCGACAAAGTGCGCGTGAGCCTGCCGCCTTACGTCACGGCGCATGTCACGCCCGACGTGCAGGCGAGCATCTCGCTGAAAAACCTTAACCTTTCGGGAAGCATTCAAATCAACCAGGCGCGCATCACCGTCAACGACCTGCCTACCGGCGCCATTTCCGCTTCGGCCGACGAAGAAATCGTCGAAGCCAATCAGGTAGCCGTTCGCGTCCGCACCCCGCTTCAGATCGAAAGCTCTCTTGTGATCCATTTGGGCGATGAGGTCAACCTAAGTGCCTTCGGCTTAAAAAGCGAACTGCAAGGCGATGTGACCGTTGCGCAGAACGATCAGAATCTGGGCTTGAGCGGCACCATCAAACTGGTAAACGGCACCTTCAAAGCCTACGGTCAGGACCTCGTGATCAACAAAGGCAACCTGACCTTTGCCGGCCCCGTCAACAAGCCGATCCTTGACTTTGAGGCCATCCGCAATCCGGACGCCATCGAAGACGACGTCACGGCGGGCATCCGCATCAAGGGGCCGAGCGACGCACCTCAAACGGAACTCTTCACGGATCCCGCCATGTCGCAGGCCGACGCCATCTCCTACATCATGCGCGGCCAAGGTCTGAAGACATCCAACGACGGTGACAACTCCATGCTCACCTCGGCGCTTCTGGGCATGGGTCTTTCCCAGACCGGTCAGCTCGTTTCGGGCATCGGAGAAATGCTTCGCATCAGCGACCTGAACGTATCGACTTCGGGTACGGGCAACGACTCTCAGGTGGTCGTCAGCGGCTACGTTCTGCCCGGACTGCAAGTAAAGTACGCGATGGGCATTTTTGACTCCATCGCCACGCTGACGCTGCGCTACCGACTTCTGGCCCGACTCTTTGTGGAAGCCAGTTCCGGCGCCGCGCAAAGTCTCGACGTGCTCTATACGTTCGAGTTTTAGACGCCGCAAAAAGAACTTCGGCCTTCGCCGGTCGTCCCGACAAAGGCCGAAGAATGTGCCGAAATTTCAGGCGTCTCAGTGTTCCTTACGAATCACGTGTCGCGTCTTACCTTGCTCGTCCGTTTCCTGACTCACCACGGTGTGCCCGCCCTGCGTGCAGAAGACTTTCAAGTCCTCGATCGCATGCGGATCGTCGGTGAGCACTTCAAGCGCCTCACCGACCTCCACATCCTTGAGAGCCTTTTTGGCTTTGAGCACCGGCTGCGGGCACTTCATCCCGCAGCAGTCCAGCGTTGCAGTCATGATAATCAGGCGAGCTTTTCGGCAATCCAGGCGCGTGCGCTTTCAAGCGCCGCCGGCAGCGCCTTGACGTCGGAAGCGCCGGCCATGGCCATGTCGGGCTTGCCGCCGCCCTTGCCGCCGCACTGAGCCGCGACGAAGTTGACGAGTTCCCCCGCCTTCACCTTGCCGATCAAATCCTTCGTGACGCCGGCGCAAAGCTGAGCCTTGTCACCGCCGGTCACCGCGAGAACGATCACGGCCGAACCAAACTTGTTCTTGAACTTGTCCATGGTTTCGCGCAAGGTCTTGGCATCAATGCCTTCGAGCGTCGTGAGCAGCACCTTCACGCCGTTGACGTCCTGAGCGGCACTCAAGGCTTCATCGCCCTGCTTGGCAGCGAGCTTGGCCTTGGCTTCTGCCAATTCTTTTTCCAGACGCTTGACGGTTTCGCCCAAATGGTCAATCTTTTCGGGCAGTTCCTGAGCCGGCGCCTTGAACTTGGCGGCAGCCGTCGCAAGCAGCTCGGCAGTGTCTTGCATCAGACGAACGGCGTTAAGACCGGTCACGGCTTCCACACGGCGAACGCCGGCGGAAATGCCCGCTTCGCTGATGATCTTGAAGGCACCGATGTCACCCGTGCGGGACACGTGGGTACCGCCGCAGAGTTCCACCGAGGTGCCGATGTTCAAAACGCGCACCGTTTCGCCGTACTTTTCGCCAAAGAGCATCGTCGCGCCGCTGTTGCGGGCGTCTTCAAGCGACATCACACGACACTGCACCGGCGTGTTGGCAAGAATTTCAGCGTTGACAATATCTTCGACCTGACGGATTTCGTCGGCGGTCATCGGCTTGTCGTGATGGAAGTCAAAGCGCGTGACGGCGTCGTTCACAAGGCTTCCCTTCTGGGCCACATGTTCTCCGAGCACTTCGCGCAGCGCCTTGTGCATGATGTGCGTCACCGAGTGGTTGCGCATGATGGCCTCACGGCGCTTGGCGTCGACCACGGCCTTGAACGTGTCGCCCGTCTTGATTTCGCCTTCGCAGACGTGAGCAACGTGACTGAAGACGCTTGCCTTGAGCTTGAGGCAGTCGCGCACCTGCAAAAGCGTCGTGCCGTTTTCGAGCACGCCGGTGTCGCCCACCTGGCCGCCCATTTCGGCATAGAACGGGGTCTTGTCGAGAATAACGAGCACATCGTCGCCGGCCTGAGCCGATTCGACCTGAATGCCGTCCTTGTAGAGCGCAAGCACCTTGGCTTCGGGCGTCTCAAGCGTGTCGTAGCCCACGAACTCGTTGTTGTCGCCCGTAAAGAGCACGTCGGCGGCAATTTTGAACTTGCCTGCGGCGCGAGCCTTGTTCTTCTGCTCAAGCATGCAAGCTTCAAAGCCTTCGGTGTCGACCGTCAGACCGCGCTCACGGCACACGTCGCCCGTGAGGTCCACCGGGAAGCCGTAGGTGTCGTGCAGCTTAAAGGCGATGTCGCCGGGCAGCACGCCGTCCTTGCATTCGGCCATGGCCTCGTCAAGGATCTGCATGCCGTTGGAGAGCGTCTGCAGGAAGCGTTCTTCTTCCGCGCGGATCACTTCGGCAATCTTCGGATTCTTGATTTCCGGATAGATGTCGCCCATTTCGCGGGCAAGCGGTTCGATCAACTTGTAGAAGAACAGACCGCGGGCGCCCAGCTTGTAGCCGTGACGGATCGCGCGGCGGCAGATGCGGCGGATCACATAAGCGCGGCCTTCGTTGCCGGGCTTGACGCCGTCAGCAACGGCAAAGCCGCAGGAACGGATGTGGTCTGCAATGACCTTCAGAGACGGGCTCTGCGGATCCACGTTTTCAGCGCCGGCCGCTTCAACGGCTTCTTTGGCGGCACGCATCAGATTCTGGAAAAGGTCGATATCGTAGTTGGTGTCGACTTCCTGCAGAACGGAAGCAAGACGTTCCAGGCCCATGCCCGTATCAATGTTGGGCTTGGGCAGACGATTCATGTTGCCGGCGGTATCACGGTTGAACTGCGTGAACACCAGGTTCCAGATTTCCATGTAACGGTCGCCGTCTTCATCGGGGCTTCCCGGAGGGCCGCCCTGGATCTTGGGGCCGCGGTCAAAGAAGATTTCCGAGCACGGACCGCAAGGGCCGGTGTCGCCCATCATCCAGAAGTTGTCCGACATGTAGCGGGCACCCTTGTTGTCGCCGATGCGCACGATGCGCTCGGCCGGCACGCCGATTTCCTTGTTCCAAATGTCGTAGGCTTCGTCGTCTTCGATGTAGACCGTCACCCAGAGACGTTCGGCCGGAAGCTTGTAGACCTGCGTGAGGAGTTCCCAGGCCCAGGCAATGGCTTCGCGTTTGAAGTAGTCGCCGAAGCTGAAGTTACCGAGCATTTCGAAGAACGTGTGGTGGCGCGCGGTATACCCGACGTTGTCCAAGTCATTGTGCTTGCCGCCGGCGCGAATGCACTTCTGAGCCGTGGTGGCACGCTTCAGGCTCTTGTCAAGACCGAGGAAGTTGTCCTTGAACTGATTCATACCCGCGTTGGTAAAAAGCAGCGTCGGGTCGTCCTGAGGAATCACCGGACTCGAAGCCACAATGGGGTGGCCTTTGCTCTCGAAAAACTTCAAAAAAGCCGTGCGAATCTCGGCGGCCGTCATGTAGGTGTCGGGTTTCATAAAAATGTGTCTTATCCGATAAGCAGTACGCCCAATTTTCGGGCGCAACAAAACCGCGGGCTTTGCACCCGCAACGATTCGGGGAATTTTACAGGAAAGGCTTTGTTCGGAAACAATTCCCGGAACATCGCTCTGAGACCGTCCTTCCGAATCTTTCGATGTGCCGCAAAAGAGAAGCGTTTTGCTTGTAAAGGAAAAAGACTCCTTTGTTTTGGAACAAAAAAGCAAAAAAAGCGGACGCCGAAAGTGTTGTTTTTCTACCTCAGCACTAAGTTAAACGTCCTACCGCCCCTAACAATTTCCGCCAACCGAAAATAAGTCATTTCTTCAATAAAATCAATCAGTTACAAAAATTTAACATGAGAAATTCGTCATGGACTTTTCATGAATCTGTACTTGAACTGAAACAAATAATCCGTATCCTCACGTCCGAGTCCTCGCTTGAGGCACCAAAAATAGAAAGAGCCGCATCAAGGATTCTCTGCGATTGTGCACTTTCTCTTGTTGTGTGTGCTCGGGGCAGCGTCACTGTTCCGAAGAAGAAGTAATTTCACACACCGTCATTTATTTTTTCGGCTTTCTTTCCCAGGAACGTCAATCATGAAAAAGACTTTGGTTGGTTTGGCTGCTGCCGCGGCAATGTGCAGCGCCTCCGCAGCGTCCGTGACGCTGTACGGTATCATCGATACCGGCTTTGCCTACAACTCCTACAACGACGACAACTACTCCACTTTGACCGACAATGCCGACAACAGCTTCGGCATGATGTCCGGTCAGAGCTCCGGCTCCCGCTTCGGCCTCAAGGGCGTCGAGGAACTCGGCAACGGCCTGACGGTCGGCTTCATCCTCGAAAACGGCTTTAACTCCGACACCGGCGCCATGGGCGACGACCGACTCTTTAACCGTGAATCGAGCATCTACATCGAAGGCGGCTTCGGTAAGTTCGGTATGGGCCGTCTGAGCACGCTCGCCAACGATTCCGGCACGACCGGTCTGGGCGGCTACTTCTCCTCCTTCGGTACGGGCTGGGGTGACGTCGGCGTTCAGAGCTACATGCAGGCCTATCGTCCGACCCGTATGGACAACATGGTTTACTACAAGACCCCGAACTTCGCCGGCGCTGAAGTCTGGGTGCTGTACGGCATGGGTAACGAAGAAGACAAGACCTACGAAAACGAATCCTCGCGCGACCGCTACTACGCCGCTGCCGTGACCTACAACAACGGCGGTCTGAGCCTGTACGGCGCTGTCGACGTGTTGAACAAGGCCAGCTTCGGTACCAACAACACCGCTGACACCGAAGACGACCAGATCACCATTACGGCTGCCGTCAACTACGACTGCGGCTTTGCCAAGTCCTACCTCGGCGTGCACTGGTTCGACAACGCCAAGGCTGTCGGCTCGAGCAGCTTCGGTGGCGATTGGGGCCGTCTCGGCAACTTCGACCACCATGATAAAGATGGCAATCTGATTGAGCACGGCTACGGTGACGCCAACGGCTGGTCCGTGATGCTCGGCGTGGACATTCCGGTCGGCAACGGCAAGGTCAAGACCACCCTCGGCTACTTGGATGCCTCCTCCGACAATGAAGGCATTGGTAGTGCTGACGCTGATCAGGACCTCAAGCGCTTCATGGTCGGTGCCGGTTACGAGTACTACCTCTCCAAGCGCACCACCGTCTACATGGGTGCCGGCTACCTGCAGGACAGCATCGATACCGCCAAGGGTAATAGCTACGATCCTTCCTGGGTTCAGGTCAACTGCGGTCTGAAGCACAAGTTCTAATCGCTTGACTTCAACCGATGCATCGGGAAAGAACCTTCGGCTTCTTTCCCTTGCCCGGAAGCAGATAGGACAACGGGACGCAAATCATCGCATTTGCGTCCCGTTTTCGTTGGTGCGGATGGATTTTCTCAGTCCAGCGCCTGCGCCATGCGTTCGGCCAGCGTTTGCGCCAGAGCCTTATCCCTGGCTTCAACCATGATGCGAAGCAGAGGTTCTGTTCCCGACGGACGAATCAGCACGCGACCGCGACCGGCGAGTTCCGCCTCGCACGCCTTGATCTCGGCGGCAAACTTCTCGTTGGCTTTCCAATCGTAGTCCTTGGCGATGCGTCGGTTGATGAGAACCTGCGGCATCAGCTGCAGATCGGCCGTGAGTTCGGCAAGCGTCTTGCCGCTTGAGACGACGGCCGCGAGAACTTGCAGAGCGCTGACGATGCCGTCGCCCGTGGTCTGGCAGTCAAGAGCAATCAGATGGCCGGAACTTTCGCCGCCGTAGAGCCACCCCTTTTCCAGCAGCCTTTCCATCACATAGCGATCGCCCACCTTGGCACGCTCAAAGGGAATGCCTAGTTCCGCAAAGCGCTTTTCCAACGCGAAATTGGTCATCAGCGTGCCCACGACCCCCGATTTCTTACCCATCGCCTCAATGCGTTCTCGCGCCATGACATACAAAAGCGCGTCGCCGTTGTAAACGTTGCCCTTGCTGTCGGCCATGATCAGGCGATCGGCGTCACCGTCAAACGACAGCCCCAGATCGGCACCGGCCTTGGAAGTGCGTTCGGCAAGATCGTCGGTGTGCGTCGCGCCGACGCCTCGGTTGATGTTAAAGCCGTCGGGCTCGACGCCGTCGGAGACAATGTCGGCACCGAGTTCGTGGAAAACGGAAGGCGCCGCATGATAAGCCGCACCGTGAGCACAGTCGAGGTAAAGCTTCATTCCCTTGAGGTCAAGCCCCGTCGGGAAGGTGCTCTTGCAGAACTCAACGTAACGCCCGCAGGCGTCGTCCAGACGATAGGCCTTGCCGAGCGCATCGCTTGCTACACACTGATAACCCTTGGTGATTTCGGCTTCGATTTCTTCCTCTACGGCATCGGGCAATTTCGTCCCGTCGGCTGAGAAGAACTTGATGCCATTGTCGTGGTACGGATTGTGACTGGCACTGATCACGACGCCCGCGTCCAGTCGCAAGGCGCGCGTCAGATAGGCAACAGCAGGCGTCGGAACCGGACCGCACAAAACAATGTCGACGCCCGCAGCGGAAAAGCCTGCCTGAAGAGCAGCTTCGAGCATATAGCCCGACACGCGCGTGTCTTTGCCGATCAAAACCGTGGCGTGAGCCGTCTTGCTGCGGCGCGCAAACACGCGGCCCGCCGCTTGCCCGAGCAGAAGCACGAAGTCGGGCGTAATCGGCGCTTCACCCACCGTGCCGCGCACGCCGTCGGTTCCAAAGAACTGTCTTGCCATTTTTCTCAATCCTTTCGTCAAACGCCCGCGGCGCTTGCTGCAAAACTCGAATCTTTTAATTTTAGCGAGCTGCCTGCATGGCCTGCCAGACGTCAAAGGCCTCACGCGTTTCCTTCACGTCGTGCACGCGCACGATTTGCGCGCCCCGTTCGGCGGCAAGCAAAGCGCCCGCCACGCTCGAGACAATGCGCTTGGAAGGATCGGGTTGGTTGGCCGCTGCGCCGATCGAAGTCTTGCGAGAAAGTCCCATCAGATAGGGTCGGCCGCCGGCGACAAAGCGCTCCGTGTGCTTGAGAATGCTGAAATTGTGCTCAAACGTCTTCCCAAAACCGAAACCCGCGTCCCAGCAAATTTGCTCGAGCCGCACGCCCTTAGCCAGAAGAGCCGCTTCGCGGGCCTTGAGGTACGCTTCGATTTCGCCCAGCAGATCCTCGTAATCGGGGCGGTTTTGCATCGTCTGCGGCGTTCCCTGCATGTGCATGATCACGAGTCCTGCTCCGCTTTGTGCGGCCACGTCTTCGGCGCCGGGCAGTTCAAAGGCGCGAATATCATTGAGAATGCAGGCGCCGGCTTCGAGACTGGCCTGCATCACCTCGGGCTTACTTGTGTCAACCGACACGGCGAAACCCTCTCGGGCGAGCTCGCGCACCACGGGCACGACGCGGCGAATTTCCTCTTCCACACTGACTTCAGCCGCTCCCGGTCGCGTCGACTCGCCGCCCACGTCCAAAATGTCGGCTCCCTGCTCGGCCAGGCGCTTGCCCCAGGCCACGGCCGCTTCAAATTCGTTGTGCGTACCGCCGTCGGAAAACGAGTCGGGCGTCACGTTCACGATACCCATGATCAGAGGCCGCGACAGATCCATCACGCGGTCACGGCACTGCCACGTCGTCGCACGCTCAAAATTGTCTTTCTGCACCGTCTATCCTTTTAAAAAGAACGGCGGGACCGGCCCGCCGTCATTCAGTCATTTCGACCTTAATTTATTTCGGTTCGTCCTTATCCGAAGCAGGAGCTTCAGCACTCGCCTCGTCAGCGGGAGCCTTGGCTTCCTGCACCGGCTCCTCGACCTTCTCTTCCTTGCGGGGTTCGGGCTTGGCCGATCCCGTCACCGGAGACTTGGGAGGACGCGGTTCGTTGCCCGCGAGAATGTCGTCGATCTGGTCGCCGTCAATCGTTTCCCAATCGAGAAGGGCCTTGGCCATGCGGTGCATTTCCTTCTGATGTCCTTCGATGAGCTCGCGCGCACGCTTGTACTGCTCGTCGAGAATGCGGCGGATTTCGGCATCAACCGCCTGCATGGTCTTTTCCGAAATGTGCGTGGTCTTCGTCACCGAACGGCCGAGGAACACTTCGCCCTCGTTTTCGGCATAGACCATGACGCCCATTTTGTCGCTCATGCCGTAGCGCATCACCATGTCGCGGGCCAGCTGCGAAGCGCGTTCAAAGTCGTTGCTCGCGCCCGTGGTCATCTGATTCATGAACACTTCTTCTGCAATGCGGCCGCCGAAGAGAATGGCGATGCGGGTGAGCAGATAGTCGCGATCGTACGAGTAGCGGTCCTCTTCGGGCAGCTGCATCGTTACGCCAAGCGCTCTGCCGCGCGGAATGATCGTCACCTTGTGCACCGGATCGGACTTGGGCAGAAGCTTTGCCACCAGAGCGTGACCGGATTCGTGATAGGCCGTGTTTTTGCGTTCGTCCTCGGTCATCACCATGGAGCGGCGCTCCGCACCCATCATGATCTTGTCCTTGGCAAGTTCAAAGTCGTTCATTTCCACCACGCGGCCGTTGCGGCGGGCGGCAAAGAGAGCAGCCTCGTTCACCAGATTGGCAAGATCGGCGCCGGAGAATCCCGGAGTGCCGCGCGCGATCACGTCGGGCTGCACGTCGGGGCCGATGGGCACCTTCTTCATGTGCACATTGAGAATCTGTTCGCGACCGCGAATGTCGGGCAGCGGCACCACGACCTGGCGGTCGAAGCGGCCCGGACGCATCAGCGCCGGATCGAGCACGTCGGGACGGTTGGTTGCGGCAATCACGATGACGTTGGTGCCGGTTTCAAAGCCGTCCATTTCAACGAGCATTTGGTTGAGAGTCTGTTCGCGTTCGTCGTTGCCGCCGCCGAGACCTGCACCGCGCTGACGGCCCACCGCATCGATTTCATCGATGAAGATGATGCACGGAGCGTTCTTCTTGGCGTTTTCAAACATGTCGCGCACGCGAGCCGCGCCCACACCCACGAACATTTCTACGAAGTCGGAACCCGAAATCGAGAAAAACGGCACACCGGCTTCGCCGGCAATAGCCTTGGCAAGCAAGGTCTTACCGGTACCGGGCGAGCCCACGAGCAAAATGCCGCGCGGAATATGGCCGCCCAAGCGCTGGAAACGCGACGGATCGCGCAGAAACTCCACGACTTCCTGCACGTCTTCCTTGGCTTCGTCGCAACCGGCCACATCGGAAAAGCGCACTTTATTGGCCGAATCGTCAAGCATGCGCGCCTTGCTCTTTCCGAACGAGAAAGCGCCCGACTTGCCGCCCTGCATCTGACGCATGAAGAAAATCCACACGCCGATCAAAAGCAGCATCGGGAACCAGCTCACAAGAATCGTCTGCAGGAACGACGGTTCTTCTTCGGGCTTGCCGAAGACCTGCACGCCGTTTTTACGCAGATCGTCAACCATCCACAGGTCGCCCGGGCTGGTGATCACGTAGGAAGCGCCTTCGACGGGCGTCACCGTGATCTTGCGGCCCTGCACGTCCACGCGGCGAATCTTGCCGTCCTTGGCATCCTGCATGAACTGCGTGTAGCTCGTCTGCTCGGCGTTCATGGGCGCTGTGGCCGTGTTGTCAAACTGCCGGAAGACGGTAAAGAGCACAAATGCGATGAGCAACCAGACCGCCACGCGGCCGATCATTCTGTTGTCCAAGATATTCCTCTGTCATGCGCGGACGGTCTTGCCTTGCAAGGCCGTCCTGTCTCGAATACGTAAATCAAATATGAAGCTGTCGGCGCTCTTTGTCTGCAATCAACAGCGAGCGTAAAAACCGCCGACACCAAAGCACGTTAAGCCTATCGCAAAAGACGCTCAAATGCCGAGCGCACGTGCGTGAGATTCGTTAACAAAGTTTGCTTCACGCTCACTTGTTCTTCAGGCGGCGTGCCACCACGTACATTTCGGCGCTTGAATTGCGGCTTGCTTCAGGTTTGCGCTGCGCCACACTCACGAAATGCTTCTTACAGTTTTCAATGAACTGGGAGTAGCCCGACCCCTGAAAGGCCTTCGTGACGAACACGCCTTCGGGCTTGAGGTGCTCGACGGCAAAGTCAAGCGCGAGTTCATTGAGAAGCAGACTGGCATTGGCGTCAACCATCGCAATGCCCGAGAGATTCGGCGCCATGTCGCTGATCACAACGTCGAGCTTGTCGCCTCCGAGAATCTCGTTTAACTGGTCGGCCACTTCCTGTTCGCGAAAGTCCCCCTGCAGGAATGTCACGCCGTCGATGGGCTCCATCGGCAGGATGTCCATGGCGATGATGCGGCCCTTCAATTCGCCGTTTTTGTCCGTGAGTCGCTCGCGAACGATCTGCGTCCAGCTGCCCGGGGCACTGCCGAGATCGGCCACGTTCATGCCGGGACGAAAAAGATGTTCGGTATCGTCCAGCTCCGTGAGTTTATAGACGGAACGGGCGCGATAACCCTCGCGACGGCTCTTCTTGACGAAAGGGTCGTTGATATGGCGCTCAATCCAAGCGCGGTTGGAACGTAGTTTTTTTAGGGATTTGGGCATGAAAACAATTGACGTCCTCCCGCCGGCTCACGTCGGGGGATTTCTGCTGGGGGATTCCTGCTAACAGGCAGGGCCTGCTGCAGCTGGGTTTCTGTTGCTGATTTCCAATGGGAACTCATTTCACAGACGATCCGAGCCTGCCGGCTCATTCTTAATGACACCGCATTTTAGCGACATTCATCCGCCAACTCATACAGACGGTCTTCTGGCGTTAGTCAGATAAAATGCGTCCTACACGACTTTTTTAGGTACAAAGACGCAATTCAACAATGACAGAACTAGTTTTAGAGCGTAACGAAAGACTGCGCCTGCGCGCCGACGCCCATCACTTGAATCCGCTCGTGCTGATCGGAGAAAAGGGAATGACGCAGGCCGTCTTAAAGGAAATCGAGCGCGCGCTCGACGATCACGGTCTCGTCAAGGTGCACGTAGCCGGAGACGATCGCGAAGAACGCGACGAAATTTATCACACGGTCGCCGCAGAGCTTGGCGCCGCCCGCATCCAGGCCATCGGCAAGATGCTCGTCTTCTATCGCCCGCCCGTCGAAAAGACTGAAGAGGACATCGGGCTCGCTCAGCTGCGCGCCAAGTCCGACCCCGGCGCCCGCGGCATCAAAAAACCCTCCGACAAGAAAAAGAAGCTCGCTTTGGGTAAACCTTCGAGCGCCAAGGACGCCAAGCGCAAGAGTAAAGCGCGTGCGGCAGCCAAGCGCAAAACTAAAAAGGCCTCGCTTGCCTGACGAACTTCGGTTTTTCGTCTTCAAAGCCTGCGGAAAGTCCCTACCGCAGGCTTTTTTTTGCGAGCGCGGCAGGCTTGTATGACAACTCAATGACGATTTGATGACAGCTTTGTCATAAATCTGTCATAAACATCTGCAAAACTTTTCTATTAAGTTGTCAACAACCCATCCGTGCTCAAATGTCTGATTTTTATCTAGTCGTCCTCGGCTTTCTGGCCGTGCTGGCGTGCTTTGACTTGTTCGTAGGCGTCAGTAACGACGCCGTCAACTTCCTTAATTCCGCTTTAGGCTGCCGCATCGCGCGTTTCCGTACCACGATGTGGGTGGCAAGCTTCGGCGTTCTTCTCGGCGCAACCTTCTCCTCAGGGATGATGGAAATCGCTCGCTCGGGCGTCTTTCATCCGCAGATGTTCACATTCAACGAGATCATGATTGTCTTCTTTGCCGTCATGATCGCCGACGTGCTTCTGCTGGACACTTTCAATTCCCTGGGTCTGCCCACCTCCACCACCGTTTCCATCATCTTCGAGCTGCTCGGCAGCGCCCTTGCCGCCGCTCTCTACAAGATTTACGTTGCCGACGGCAGCTTCGCGGCCGTTGTTGACTACATCAACACCGCCAAGGCACTGACGATCATCTCAGGTATCTTGGTTTCCGTAGGCGTTGCCTTCGTCTCGGGCATGGTCGTGCAATACCTGATGCGTTTGCTCTTTACCTTCCACTTTGAAGCCATGTATCGCCGCATCGGCGGCATCTTCGGCGGCTTCTGCATCACGGCCATCTTCTACTTCCTCGTCATGAAAGGCGCCAAAGGCGCCAGCTTCATGCAACCCGAATGGATCGCCTGGATCGACGCCAACACCTCCGCCATCCTTTTGACGCTCTTCATCGGATTGTCCATTTTGTTCTCCATTTTGCTTTGGACAATCAACTTCAACATCTTCCGAATCGTCATTCTGAGCGGTACCTTCTCGCTTGCTTTCGCGTTTGCCGGCAACGACTTGGTGAACTTCGTCGGTGTGCCGCTTGCCGCTCTTGATGCCGTACGCGACTTCATGGCCAACGGCACCGACGGCGACACCTTCATGATGACTAGCCTTGCCGAAAAAGGCAGCAAGGCCGCCACAATTTTCTTGCTCCTGTCCGGTTTGGTCATGGTGCTCACGCTGTGGTTCTCCAAGAAAGCCCATCGCGTGGTTCAGACTTCCATCAACCTCTCTTCGAGCCAGCAGGGTGAACACGAACAGTTCGGCAGCTCCTTGCCCGGCCGCATGATCGTTCGCAGCTCCATGACGCTCGGATCGGTCATCCGTCAGATTCTGCCGATGCGCCTTCAGGGAGCATTGCATTCCCGCTTCAAGCCCCGTAAGCTTGAGCGCAACGAACAGCCGCTGCCCTTCGACTATGTCCGCGCATCCGTCAACCTGGTCCTCAGTTCCATTCTGATTGCCTCTGCAACCAGTCTGCAGCTGCCCTTGTCCACCACCTACGTGACCTTCATGGTCGCCATGGGCTCGAGCTTTGCCGACGGCGCCTGGGACCGTGAAACGGCCGTCTACCGCATTTCCGGCGTACTCACCGTGATCAGCGGCTGGTTCCTCACCGCCTTTACCGCCTGCTCGGCCGCAGCCCTGGTCTGCTGGATGGCGATGATGGGCGGCACCTACATGATGATCGCGCTGATGCTCTTTGCGATCACGCTGCTGATTCGCTCCAACTTCCTTAAGTCGCATTCCGCCGAGCAAAAGGAACGTCATCTCAAAAACGACGACTGCTACTCGGTACGCGACGCCATCAACGACACGGTCGGCCTGCATCTGCAGCACACCGTGGATCTGTACGAAGCCACCGTCAAGGCGTTTCTCAACGACAACGAATCGGCGCTTCGCAAGATCAAGAGCGAGTCGGCTGATTTCTTCGACCTGTTGAGCCGCGAACGCAGTGTCTATTACGACATGGCCCAGCAGCGCAAGTCCGACACCAAGCTCGACCGCGATGCCCGTTACTGCTACTACCGCGCATACACCGGCATGCGTGAAGTGGGAAGCAACCTGCAAAAGCTTACGACGACGGTAAAGGACCACATTGCCAACCGTCACCGCGTCTACAAGGGTGAACTCAAGGCCAATCTGATCCAGTTGGCAAGCGACCTGCAAAAGCTCGGCCGCGCCGTCAAGGGCCGCCATGCGCTCGAGTCGGTGAAGCTCAACGGCAACGACATCATCCTTGAAATCGACCGCATGCAGGAAAACCTGCTCTCGTCGATTGCCACGGAAAACATCTCGATGCGCGGCTGTGAGCTCTATCTCAACTTCCTGCAGTTTGCCCGCGAGCTCGTCAACCGCTACAGCATCGTGGCCGTGCTCCAGCACGAGCTCAACGAGCTGTGCGACCGAGCCAAGACGGACGACAAGAGCGAAGGCAAGTCCGGCGCCAAGCTCGAAAAGCCCGCCTCGCACACCGGCCCGCAAAACATCCTGCGTGCCCTGCACGTCACGGGCTTCGGAAAGAAATCCTAATCGGATCGATTTCTTAAGCTGATGGCAGCCCCGTACAATCCTCTCTGTTGTGCGGGGCTTTTCTTTGGTCCTGCCGAACACAAGGAACAACGCTCATGCGCGGACTGATTTTGTTTGATCTGGACGGAACTTTGATGGACAGCGCCCCGGGATTGGCCAACTCTGCCAATTTCCTGAGGTCTCGCGCGGGACTGGCGCCGCTTCCCTACGAAGCGCTTCGCGAGCACTGCGGCAGCGGGGCAGCGGGAATGATTTGGGCGGGACTCCGCATGCCCCCCACGGCAAGCGTCTTTGAAGCGAGCAGGCGTGATTTTCTGGAGCACTACGCACAGATCATGGTGCAGGACAGCACGCCCTTTGAGGGAGTGTCCGACATGCTCGCACGGTTGACCGAAATGGGACTGGCATGGGGCATCGTGACCAACAAAGCCATTGAATTGGCCCGCCCCTTGTGCGAAGCCAAAGGCATTGCCCGACACGCAGCCTGCATTTTGTCGGGACAAAGCTTTCCCGCGCCCAAGCCCGCGCCCGATGCGCTGTTGCACGCCATGGCGACGCTGGGTTATTCGGCTGCTGAAACCGTTTACGTGGGAGACGACGCGCGCGACGCACAGGCCGCCGCCAATGCGAAAGTGCCATTCATTGCCGCCACCTGGGGCTACACCGGCAGCGGCGCCGCCGTCTCCGACTGGGGAGCGGCAGCGCTGGCCCGGCATGTGAGCGAGTTGCCCGAACTGGCTGTACGTCTTCTTTCTCGCTAGACGTGCTCTTCCAGGCTCGTCTTGCCGTCGGTACCGAAAGCTAGGCGCTTTAGGGCTTCGAGGCGGTCGCGCAAGACGGCCGCCTGCTCGAAGTCGAGGTCTCGCGCACAGGCAAGCATCTTCTTTTCGGTTTCCTTGATTTCCTTGGCAAGACTCTTGTCGTCCTTGATGTCGAGCCCCTTGAGTTTGCCCTCGTCCTGTGCGCTTGCGTCCGGTCTGTAGACGCCGTCTATGATGTCGCGCACTTGCTTGACGACGCTCTTGGGCGTTATGCCGTGCTCGCGGTTGTATTCCTGCTGCTTGGCGCGTCGTCGCTCGGTTTCGTCGATGGCCTGACGCATGGAATCGGTCATCGTGTCGGCATAGAGAATAGCCTTGCCGCGCACATTTCGAGCCGCTCGGCCGATGGTCTGGATGAGCGAGCGGGTCGAACGCAAAAAGCCTTCCTTGTCCGCGTCGAGAATGGCCACCAGCGACACTTCGGGAATGTCCAGACCTTCTCGCAGCAGATTGATGCCCACGAGCACGTCAAAGACACCGGCGCGCAAATCGCGGATGATTTCTACACGCTCGACCGTATCAATGTCCGAATGCAGGTAACGAACGCGCACGTTGTGTTCGCGCAGATACTCGGTGAGTTCTTCTGCCATGCGCTTGGTAAGCGTCGTCACCAAAACGCGCTCGCCCGCCGCAGCCCGTTCGTTGACTTCGGAAAGCACATCGTCGACCTGCGTGAGTGCCGGACGCACTTCCACTTCCGGATCCACAAGCCCCGTGGGGCGCACCACCTGTTCGACGACCTGCGCGCTCTTTTCCAGTTCGTACGCGGCCGGCGTAGCCGACACGAAAATCGAACGGCGCATCTTTCGCTCGAACTCATCGAACCTCAGCGGTCGGTTGTCCAGAGCCGAGGGCAAGCGGAAACCGTACTGCACAAGCGTTTCCTTGCGGGAACGGTCGCCGCGGTACATGCCCCCGAGCTGCCCCATCATCACGTGACTTTCGTCAAAAAACATGATGCTGTCGGCAGGCAGATAGTCAATGAGACAAGGCGGCGCTTCCCCGGGAGCCAGCCCCGTGAGGTGGCGTGAATAGTTTTCGATGCCCTTGCAAAAGCCCACCTGATCGAGCATCTCCAAGTCAAACAGCGTGCGCTGCTGCAGGCGTTGGGCTTCCACGAGCTTGTTGTCTCGGTAGAGCACCTCGAGCCGCTCCTTGAGTTCGGCCTTGATGCCCTCCATCGCCCGAACGATTTCGTCGCGCGGCGTCACGTAGTGGCTCGCCGGATACACGACAAAGCGCGGCACACGCTGACGCACCTGCCCCGAGAGCGGATCAAAGAGCACCACCGCATCAACCCCGTCGTCGAAAAGCTCTACGCGTACGGCCACCTCGGCGTGTTCCGCAGGGAAGATGTCGATCGTGTCGCCGCGAACGCGGAAAGTACCGCGCAAAAATTCCATGTCGTTGCGTTTGTACTGCATCTTCACGAGCTGACTGATGAGATCCTTGCGCTCCTTGGTGTCGCCCGTACGCAGAATCAGACGCATCTGCGTGTAGCTCTCGGGTTTGCCGATGCCGTAAATGGCCGAGACCGTTGCCACGATCACGGTGTCACGGCGCTCGAGAATCGACTTGGTGGCGGCCAGTCGCATCTGCTCGATGTGCTCGTTGACGGCCGAGTCCTTTTCGATGAAGAGATCGCGCGCCGGTACGTAGGCTTCGGGCTGATAGTAGTCGTAGTACGAAACGAAGTATTCGACGGCGTTGTTCGGGAAGAACTCGCGCATTTCGCTGTAGAGCTGCGCGGCGAGCGTCTTGTTGGGCGCCATCACGATAGCGGGCACCCCCAGGCGCGCAATGATGTTGGCCATGGTAAAGGTCTTGCCCGACCCCGTCACACCCAAAAGCGTCTGTGCGCTGTACCCCTCGCGCAGTCCTTCGGTCAGTTGGGCGATGGCCGTGGGTTGATCCCCCGCGGGATCGAACTCCGCATGCAGCTCAAACGGAGAATGCTCAAAAGTCAGAATCTGAGTCACGAAAACACTTCTCTACGAATGCATTGAGTGCGCAATTTGATAATTTCCGCCTCTTGGAACAAACCGTACGCACACCAAAGGTCTAATATTAGTTGTTGCCGTCGGCTCCGACACGCGTTTGCAGCCGACCGGACAAATTGGACGATAAATTTTCAACAACAACTAAACAGGGATGCATATGTCCGATGCTTTGTTCAGCAGCCTCGTTGCTGCTCCTGCCGATCCGATCCTTGGCGTGACGCAGCGCTACCGCCAGGATCCCCGCCCGCAAAAAGTAAATCTCGGTGTGGGCGCATACATGACTGACGAAGGCGTCACTCCGGTGCTCGACGTCGTCAAGGAAGCCGAAACCGCTCTTGCCGAAGCTTGCATTCCGCACAGCTACCTGCCCATCAGCGGTCTTGACGGCTACGGCGCGCATGTCCAGCAGATGGTTTTCGGTGCCGACAGCGAAATCGTTCTCTCGGGACGCGCCGCTACCATCCAGACTCTGGGCGGCACGGGCGCTCTGAAGGTCGGCATGGACTTCATGTTCCATATCTGCGGCGAGCGCGTCGCCTCCACGTCGCTGCCCACCTGGGGCAACCACAACGCCATCCTCGGCATGGCTGGCTACGAGATCAAACCCTACCGCTACTATGACGCCGCCACCAACAGCCTCAACTTCGAAGCGATGGTCGAAGACCTCAAGGCCCTGCCCGCCAAGACTCTCGTGGTTCTGCACTCCTGCTGCCACAACCCGACGGGCTACGACCTCACCGAAGAGCAGTGGAAGGTCGTGATCGAAATCTGCCAGAATGGCGGTCTTACCCCCTTCCTTGACATGGCCTATCAGGGCTTCCGCGACGGTCTTGACGAAGACGCCGCATCAATTCGCATGTTTGCCGCCTCCGGCATGAGCTTCTTGGTCGCCACGTCGTTCTCCAAGTCGTTTAACCTCTACAACGAACGTATCGGCGCCCTTACGGTCGTCTGCCAGAGCAAGGCCGAAGCCGACGTCGTAATGACGCAGCTGAAGGCTGTGGTGCGCTGCAACTACTCCAACCCGCCTGCTCACGGCGCATACATCGTCGAGCGCGTGCTTTCCGATCCGCAAAAGTACGCTCACTGGAAGGAAGAGCTCGGCGGCATGCGTAAACGCATCCGCTCGATGCGCAAGGCGCTGGCCGATGAAATGGCCCGCCTCGGTGCCAAGCGCGACTTCAGCTTCGTGACGCGCCAGGCCGGCATGTTCTCCTTTACGGGGTTGACGCCCGAGCAGGTTGAAAAGCTGGCAGCCGACTACGGCATCTACGCCGTCAAAAACGGTCGCATCTGCATTTGCGGCCTCAACACCCACAATGTGCAGTACGTGGCCAAATCCATCGCCGAAGTGCTCTGATAGCGCACCGATCGGCTGACTGGCCCCAAGCCGTCGTCTTTCTCACAAGGTGACGGCATTTTCTTTTTCCCTTTCGTTAGTTTAAATTTTCATTATAAGTCTTTAAATTTCATAGACTTAGAGAAGTATTGAGCACGATTTTTGCTGAAAATCGTCTTGAATGGCGAATTTTCTCCGAAAAAGACTTGCCAAAACTCAAAAACACCTATATAGTTCTGCTTCTGCATTCCCCGATAGCTCAGTCGGTAGAGCAACGGACTGTTAATCCGTGGGTCGTTGGTTCGAGCCCAACTCGGGGAGCCACCTCTTCTTTCAGAGGGTTGCAGGACGAAAAGAGCGCGTCACTTCGGTGTCGCGTTTTTTTGTTTCTAGAGCCAGAGTTTCGAAAGTTTTCCCGGATTTATAAGGGTTTTCTCGTAACACCCTAATAAAACATCAAAACGTTTTCTTCACCGCCCCAAACATAACGAATTTTTGCGATACAAAGATAGCTCCGACACACAATCGAGCAGGTGATAGGTGATTAATTCACTTACCGACCTCTCACACCTTCGCCCGTACCGATCTGGTAGGGGCCTCTCGCGAGGCGTTTTACAGCGGTTTCCATAGTTTTAGCCACCATTCCCGTCAACTCACGTTAGACCGAGCTAACTCCAGCCTTGGGCCTTTCAGAAATTCGTTGGACAGAGTCGTGGACAGGATGCGGCTGTGCGCAATACGCCACCAGCTCTTTCGCATGTCGGCCCAATGGATCGCCTGTCCATGCGTGCATCCGAGTTTCCTCAGCGCCGAATATCTTCTCAAACGCAAGCGTCAATTTCCACTTGCGCAATTGCAAAAAGCCCACGGCAACTCATCCATTGGAAAGAACTGCCGCGGGCCTCTCATCTACGACCTGGTGCCAAGTCGTTAGAGATCAAACTGCGTTAGAACGTATAGCGAGCGCCAAGATTAACTCTCCACTTCTGATCAATGTCACCGCCAAAACCGGTGCCAACGTCAACAAACGTATTAAAGCTGTCGGTAACGCTATAGGAAAGACCCACAGAGACGTCGCCCCAGTTGTCGTCGAGCTCGTCGCTTAGCATACGAGTGATCGCTTCGCCGTTGACCGTGCCGCTGAACTTAGCATCCACGTCACCCAAGAAGTCATGGTTGTAGCCAGCCTTCAAATAAGCCGAACCGCGATTCTCGTTGAATTTGATGCCCCCCATCACACCCACGCGGGCCACCAGACTTTCGATTGTTTCAAAGTCGACGCTGCGAACGTTTGTGGTGTAGTCCGTGGCACGCAGCCAGCTGTAGGCTAACTGAACCTGCGGCTCGATGAACGTATTGTGTGCAAGGTCAAAGCGATGGCCTGCCTCAATGCCGACGATAGCGCCGGTCATCATGTAGTCGCCATGCTCGACAATATCTTTGTTCGAGAGGTCATATTCATTGTCGATGCGGCCAATCTTGGCCATCATATCGATGAAGCCGCCGTTGTCGCCGAAATAGCTGCCGTAAAGACCGACCGTGTAGGTATTGTTGTCCGCAGATCCAGCGTTGAGATCGGTGTCGCCAATGGTGTAATCAAAGCTCACGCCAACCAGGAAATTGCTGCTCACCGGAGCGTCAAAGCCCAGTTCGATCACGTTGTAGTCGTGCTCAATTCCACGGCCATCAAGGCGGCCATTGTTGTAGCGAACCCATGCACCCATGGCCTGGGGCATAGTGCGCAACGTGCCCATGCGGTCGGACAGGTTTGTGAGCTGCGTTCTCCACACCAGACCATTCATCAAAGCAAGATCGGTGGCAGAACTCAGGAGGCTGTTAACAGAAAGAACTTCAACCTTGCCATTGGAGTAGTAACGGGCTGCGTCACCGAAAGCTCCTTCATTAACGAGAACCTGTTCAGGATTATTTGCGCCGTCAGTGCCAAGTTCAATACCGTTGAACAAATCCGCTGCATCGGCACCACCGGCAAGTTTGTCACTTACATCACCGGTGTATTCGACAGAGAGGCCGCCAGTTCCGCTCACAGTGTCGACAGTCAGAACCTTTTGATCGGAAGTGCCCATGCGGTCGAGTGAGAAAGTCAGAGAAGAACCGTCCTCGACATCGGCGGAGCCAATTGTCAAACCAGAAGTTTCACTGCCGAGTTCAACGGTGATGTTACTGCCTTCCTTGGTGTTAACAGTTCCTGCCTGATCTTTAAGAGAGATGGTGTCGGTATTCTTGGTGAAGTTCAGCGTTGTGGAGTTGTTGGCGTCAATGACACCGTCAACCTGGGACTTTTCACCGAAATTAAGAGTTACATTTGTAGTGGAATCATCAACAGCAATTGCGGCTTTTGCATTTTCCGAAGCGGATACAAAACCATCGTTATTGAAAACCGAGCCAATTGAGGAGATATCCACGGCTGTTGCGTTTTCTCCTGAAGCTTCGATATTTCCCGTGTTCGTGAAGTTTTTGTTTTGGTAATCCTCTCCGACCTTCCCTGCTATGAGCTGCACGCCCGTACCGCTGCCGGTTACGAAGATATCACCGGTGTTGCTGACCTTAACGGCATCACCACCTTCCATGCGGTAATTAATGCCCACACCATTTCCAACAACTTCGATGGTTCCATCATTGGTCAAGGTTTTTGCACCGGTACCAGAACCATCAAGAAGGCCACTTGCGCTGTCCTTGACAACGATCTTGCCGTAATTAATGGCAGTTCCACCCGGGTTGACCGCCATGGCTTTGTTTTTATCGGTACTGCTTCCCGTTACGTAGATCGTGCCTTCCTCGTCGTTAATGATCGTTCCGTTCGTGTTGTAATAAGTCGCCATACCGTCGCCATTACCAGAGCCAATGACCCACAGTGTTCCTTTGTTCACCACTGTTTCATCGCTCTTCGCTGCAAGGAGGGCGTTTCCTTTCGCAGCTGTCGTGTCATGGACAGCCTGTCCGCTGAACACAAGCCTGTCGCCCTCTGCACCAAGCTTCTCTGTTTTTATCCAGGGAGTATTTGTTGCATCAGGATCTTCTGCCTGGAACCAGTAGTCTTCGGGAATTGCATCCTTGTTGGGCTCGACCCACTGGGCAGATACTGCAAGAGGAAGGCAAAGCGTCGCAGCAACTGCAACAGCTATTGATGTTTTCTTCATGTTTTTTTTATCCTAGAATGTGAAAAAAAGCCTTTGTGCGAAGGCATCCGCACCGGATTCTTTCACCCCCCCTACCTGTCAATTTCCGCCTTCTTTTCATTCGATTTGTCAACTTTAAGCAACAAATCTTTTGAGACTCTCCCACATACAGAAGATTTAACTGTTCTAAAAGTTCTCTTTAGCCATTTAATGATTTTGCCAGTGCAAAAATCATGTCGCAACAATACTTTTCTATTTTCAATGAAATCAACGCTTAACGGCCAATATCAGCAAATGATGGTCTGACAGAATACAAAGCACTATTTGCCATTTAATCAAATGAAAATACTCAATCAATACGAGGGGCGGGGGGGGGGGGGGACTTTAAGAGTTCGCCCAACAACCGTGATCTGTTGGATTTGCAGGGAATAGAAAAACTCCCGGTCTACCTCAATCATTAGTGATTTAGTAGGCTGGGAGTTTAGAGAAGACCGAAGCTTTTCGTTATCAAAACCGACTGCAGCCGTATTTTTGCTTACTGCTGACGTTGGGCAATCTCATCAAGCTGTCCGGACAGCAC
>ERZ835109.944-NODE-944-length-28163-cov-11.273410_pt1 | contig 28163 bp, 14 predicted proteins | sample MGYA00519946_ERZ835109 | MGnify/ENA primary metagenome ERZ835109 (study PRJEB31850, sample SAMEA3708771) | human gut metagenome | biome: human gut; feature: human-associated habitat; material: faeces | place: China | collected 2014 ...
TGCCGCCCTCCTTGTGGCGGTTGCGGTCCTGAAAGTTTTCTTGGGTAAAGTTGCCGTTTTCGTCCAGTTCTTCGCCGCAGGTCAGCTTGACCTTCTGTCCGGTGTGGGCGATCAGCGTCATCTCCACATAACCGGCGATATTCTGCCCAAAGTCCAGCACAGTCTCCCCGTTGGGCGTTTGCAGCAGCTTGCCGGGGAATGTTTCGTGTTCCAGAATCGGCACGGTATTCATACCGGTGATGGGCAGATCATCACGGTAGGTGCGCACACCGTGCCAGCCCGTCAGTTCGCCCTCGAGCCGTGCATCGTAGACCTCGCCCTGCTGCATATCGTTTTGCCGGATTGCCCCGCACTGCGTTGCCTGCATCGTGTCATCGGAAACGCAGACCGGCTTGCCGTCCACCTCCAGCTGAAACAGCACGCCCAGCGTATCACCGAACAAGTCGCGGTCACCGTCCACACCGCCTGTGCTGCGGTGCCAGCCATCGCCGAGAGCAATCAAAAGCTCATTCTCACCCTCGTGCAACAGCGCGGTCACATCGTAGGTCTGTGCTCCAAGATGTTTGTTCCCGGTAAAGCTGCCGGGAGCCAGCACCATATCACCAACGCGCACGCCGTTCAGCCATGCCACATACAGTCCCTTTGCCGTGATGTACAGCCGTGCCTCGCTCTTGGGCGCGGTGAAAAACTTGCGCAGGTAGGATGCCGGGCGGTGGGGCTTGTACGGCTCGGCTGTTCCTTTTCCGGCTGCTTCTTTCTCGACCTGTTTGCGCTCCCAGTTCGGGTGGGCAAAAGCGTTGATGGCATCATCTCCGGGGATGTCGATAGGCTCGGTCTCGGGGTCCACCCACTCCCCTGCCCAGTCGCACTGTGCAAGGCCGGTCTCAAAGCGTGCCTCACTCCACGCGCCGGAGACACCGTTTTCATCCCACAGGCGCACGCGCCAGCACCCGCGCACACGGGAGCCGCCCACAGTCGGGGCATCGGTGTGCATAACGGCGCTTTGCACCTTGCCGCTGTGCCAAACCGTCTCGCCGTTTGCGGTCAGTTCAATTTCATAGGCAGTCTGACGCACACCGTCAGCACACTGCCAGGACAAGAACAGCGGCCCGGCATCAATACCGACAGGCGCTGTCAGATGGTTGGTTTTAAGGTTTATTGCTCGCATCGTCAAGGGACTCCTTTATATTGTATTATCTACTATTATAAAGAAACTGTGCGAAGATGCGAACACAAAAATTTCAGAACAGGGATAATTATTCACAAATCAGTCCCTTATAGCAATTTTCATAATATAGTAATCACCGCATTTGGTGTACGTCAGGTTATGAGCCATGATGATACCTCCAATCAATCGTCTGTTTTCACTTGGATTGTAATGGATATATCTCAAAATGTGAACTTTGTCGCAGAAGTTCTGCAGGCACGCCGTGGAAGCCGTTTTCCGGCCAGCCCAGTTCGCCAATGTCGCACGCCTTCAAAAACAGCTTTTCTGATGTCCTTCACCTTATAAAAAAGTCCGTTTTGGCCTGAAAACCAAAACGGACTTTTTCTTTATTTTAGTGTATGTTTACAACTCAACAGCGCCGGATGGCACAAGCGATGCGTCAGACGCGGGTCACAAGGGTCTGGCAGCTGCCTTGCACGGTGTAGCTGCCACTGTTGGCGGGCAGGAAGTAGCTGTCGCCTTTCTTGACGGAAACCGCCTCACCACCGCAGGTAAGTGTCCCCTCCCCTTCCGTGATGAGCAGCGAGACAAAGCTCTTTTCGTCTACCGCATCCGCAAAGGCGCCCTTTCTGGCATCCACGGTGAAATACTCACACTGGGCAAGATGCTCACCGAAATCATGCTTGACGGGCGGGGTGCGCAGGGTCACATCCAGTGCCTTTGCTACATGCAATGCACGGGGCTTGCCGTCCGCACCGACACGGCCGTAGTCGTAGACGCGGTAGGTCACATTGGAATTCTGCTGCACCTCGGCAATGACGATGCCCTTGCAGATGGCGTGCAGCGTGCCGGACGGGATAAAGAAGCAGTCCCCCTTATGCACCGGCACAGCATTCAGCACCTGTGTCAGGGTGTTGTTTTTAATGCGCTCCTCAAATTCCGCCTTGGAGATCTCGTGGTCGAAGCCGTAGTAAAGATATGCGCCCGGCTCGCAGTCCAGCACATACCACATCTCGGTTTTTCCGTACTGGTGTTCATTTTTCAGTGCGTAATCGTTGGACGGATGCACCTGAATGGAGAGGTTATTCTTGGCATCAATGAACTTCGTCAGGATCGGGAACTGCTCAAATTTGTCGCAGTCGGTGCCAAGGCAGCCGGGGTGCGCGGCAAGATACGCCGCCAGCGTGGTACCGTCCGGCAGGTAACTCGGGCCGTCCGGGTGGCAGGAAAGTACCCACGCCTCCGCCAGCGGATCAAGGTCGCTCTTGATTCCAAAATCCGTGCGCAGGCGGCTGCCGCCCCACAGATAATCCTTGCAGCTGGGAGTCAGCTTGATTATTGCCATATTCTTCACACTTTCATCATAGCCGCTGCGGCCTCGGCCAGTGCGGCGTTCACAGCATCAGCGGCGGCCTCGCTCTCGCCCACGGCGGACAGGTAGACCTTGATCTTCGGCTCGGTGCCGGAGGGACGGACCATCAGCTTGTGGCCGCCCGCAAGGTGGTATTCCAGCACATTGGCGCGGGGCAGCCCGGTGCCGTCGGTATCGTAATCCACTGCGCTATCCACCTTGTAGCCGGCGATCTCGGCCGGCGTGTTGGCGCGCAGGTTCTTCATCAGGTTCTGCATCGTGTGCATACCGGATTCACCCTCAAAGGCAAAGCTGCACAGGGCGTTGCGGAAGTAGCCGAACTCCTTGTACAATGCCTCGATAGCGTCCAGCAGCGTTTTACCCTGCTGGGCATACCAAGCGGCTGCCTCGCAGACGAGCAAAGTTGCGTTGACGGCGTCCTTGTCGCGGACATGCGCGCCGGACAGGTAGCCATAGCTCTCCTCAAAGCCGAAGATATAGCGGTCAGCGCGGCCCTCGGCCTCCAGCTTGCCGATCTGCTCACCGATGAATTTGAAGCCGGTCAGAGTGCGGCGCAGCTCGACACCGTACTTTTTTGCAACCGGCGTTGCCATATCGGTGGAAACGATGGTCGTTACCGCCACGGGGTCAGCAGGCATCGTACCCTGTGCAAGGCGGGTACGGCAGATGTAGTCGAGCAGGATAATACCCATCTCGTTACCGGTGATGAGCCGGTAGCCGCCCTTGCCGTCGGGCACGGCGGTGCCGCAGCGGTCACAGTCCGGGTCGGTGCCCAGCAGCAGATCGGGGTGGACCCTGTCGCACAGCTCCAAGCCCTTCTGCATAGCCTCGCGGATCTCGGGATTCGGGTAGGGGCAGGTCGGGAAGTCACCATCGGGCTTTTCCTGCTCGGGCACAACAGTCACATGGGTGACGCCGAGCTTTTGGAGCAGCTTGTTGACACACTCAAGGCCGGTGCCGTTCAGCGGGGTGTAAACGAGCTTGAGCGCGTCAATGCCCGCGCCGTCACCGACGCGCTGGTCATAGACAGCCTGAACAAAGTCGTCCAGACACTTATCATCAATCATGACGATGCTGCCATCAGCCAGCGCCTTGTCATAATCGGCCAGCCTGACGCCGTCAAAGCAGTCGATCTTCTCAATCGCTGCAAGGATTTTTTCGGCAGCTTCCAGCGTGATCTGGCAGCCGTCCGCGCCGTAGACCTTGTAGCCGTTGTACTTGGCGGGGTTATGGCTGGCCGTCACGCAGACACCCGCGCCGCAGCCGAGATACCGCACCGCCCACGAAAGCGCCGGGGTCGGCTCCAAGCGGGGGTACATATAGGCCGTGATGCCGTTGGCGGCCAGCACACGGGCTGTCTCGCGGGCAAGCAGCTCACCGTTATGGCGGCTGTCATGGGCGATGGCAACCTTTTTGGGCAGATCGGCTGCGTTCAGGTAGTCCGCCAGCCCCTGCGTTGCCTTGCGGACGGTATAGAGATTCATGCGGTTGGTGCCCGCACCAATGACACCGCGCAGACCACCGGTACCGAATTCCAGATCACGATAAAAACGATCGGTGATAGCCTCGTCATTCCCGGCCACGCTGACAAGCTCTGCCTTCATGGCATCGTCCAAATCCGGCTGGGCCAGCCAGCGGTTATACAGTTCTTTTGCGTTGCTCATGCTTTTCTCCTTTACATGACACATTACAGGGCGGCCACTATACGGCTGTCGCTGTATATCCCTATTATGGATTACTTTTCCACTTTTTGCAAGTACCAAATCTTCGCCGGGACCTCACCGAAATCCCCGGGCAGCGCCAGCTCCAGCGCGCAGCCGAGTAAAAACAGAGGCATAATAAATATACACCCTTCCCTCCTCGTCCGCAACAGCCCCGTTGGTAAAAACGGCATTGCTATTGTACAAGCTGCGCGGCGCAAAATTTGACTGTTTGATGTTGCAGGGAGCCCGGCGCCATGGTATACTCATGGCGTAAGGCTCCTTTTCAACATTCTGTGCGCGAAAAAGAGAGTTACCCTATGAATGGAAAACACACACGCCGTTTGCCCTGCTATCATAAGCCACACGAAATCAATCCCTAAAAAACCACACAGGAGGTAAACTGCCTTGATCTACAAAAAGCAATATGGACACCCATTTGATACTGAGAGTGTAGTGGGTTCCTTCTCTCCCATGATGGAAACGATTCCGCATCTAACCAAGGAGCCGGATGGCTTTTCCTATGCCATGGATTCGCAGGACATCCTGTATGGTCTGGGCGAGAATATCCGCGGCATTAACAAGCGCGGTTGGGTGTACGAAAGCAAATGCTCCGATGACCCCAACCACACCGAGAGTAAACCCTCGCTGTACGGTGCATACAATTTTATGATCGTGTCCGGCAAAGACACCTTCGGCTTTTTTATCGACTACCCCGGTAAGGTCACTTTTGACTGCGGCTACACCGACCTTGACACCCTGCGGGTCACAGTGGCCGAGGAAAATTACGATCTCTACATCATAGAGGGCGAAAGCCTGACCGACATTGTGCACCAGTTCCGCCAGCTGGTGGGGCGCAGCTACATTCCGCCCAAATGGGCCTTTGGCAACACCCAAAGCCGCTGGAGTTACATGACCGAGGACGAGGTTCGCGAGGTAGTGGCCAATTACCGCTCCAGCAATATGCCGCTGGATGCCGTGGTGCTGGACATTGATTACATGGAGCGCTACAAGGACTTTACGGTGGACGAGGAGCGCTTCCCGCATTTTGCAGACTTTACCGCCGAGATGAAGGCGCAGGGCATCCGCCTTGTGCCCATCATTGATGCGGGCGTCAAGATCGAGGACGGGTATGATGTGTACGAGGAAGGCCTGAAAAACGGCTACTTCTGCACGAATCAGGATGGCACCCCCTTTGTCGCCGGTGTGTGGCCGGGGCGGGTACACTTCCCCGATATGCTCAACCCGGATGCCCGCGTCTGGTTTGGCGGCAAATACAAATTTCTGCTGAATCAGGGGATCGAGGGCTTCTGGAATGACATGAACGAGCCTGCCATCTTTTACTCTGAGGAAACACTGAAAAAGACCTTTGCCAAAATTGAGGAGTACAGCAGGCAAAACCTTGACATTTCCAGCTTTTTTGCCTTTACCGGCATGGTGGCAGGGCTTTCCAACAACGAAAATGACTATAAGCTGTTCTACCACAACACCAGACAGGGCCGTATGCGGCACGACAAGGTACACAATGTTTTTGGCTATAACATGACCCGCGCTGCAGGCGAGGCTTTTGAGCGGCTTGAGCCTGACAAGCGAATCTTGATGTACTCCCGCTCGGCCTGCATCGGTATGCACCGGTATGGCGGCATCTGGACCGGCGACAACCAGTCCTGGTGGAGCCACATTCTGCTTGCCCTGCACATGATGCCCTCCCTGAATATGTGCGGTTTCCTGTACGAGGGTCCCGATATTGGCGGCTTTGGTAGCAACACCACCGAGGATCTGGTGCTGCGCTGGTACGGTCTGGGTATCTTCTCTCCCCTGCTGCGCAACCACTCTGCCAACGGCACCCGCAGGCAGGAGCCCTACCGGTTTAAGAATAAGGCCGCCTTTGCCGGTATTTTGCAGCTGCGCTACCTGCTGCTGCCCTATATTTACAGTGAATACATGAAGGCCGCCCTGCACGACGGCATGTATTGTATGCCGCTGGCTTTTGCCTTCCCTGACGATGACTTTGCCCGCCGGGTGGAGGACGAGGTGATGATTGGCGAAAGCCTGCTGATTGCGCCGGTATATGAGCAAAACGCCCGCGGCCGCTATGTCTACCTGCCGGAGGAGATGCTGCAGGTACGGGTAAAGTGCAGCGAAGGCAACCGCATCGAAACCAGCGTACTGCCCGCAGGCCACCACTATATCCCGGTGGAGCTGGACGAAGTGGTGTTCTTTGTGCGCAAGGGGCACATTCTTCCCATCGCCAAGGGCGGAAAGAGCATCCGGAATGTGGCTGATGTGGATTTTGCAGACCTGCGTCTGCTTGCCTACGCCCCCCATGGTGCCTCTTATGAATACTATACCGATGACGGCGAGACAAAAGATTACGACAAGCCGGAGCATTTTGTACATATTACACTGGATGCAGAAGGAAACGCAAAGTGCGATGGTGCTACGGTCAAAGCATACCCAGCAGTACAGTCGTTGACTATATAGTATTTTTCGAGCATTAATATAGGTAGAATACTGCCATCGTCTGGGAGCAAGGAGGTTTTCCTATGAATATTCGTCCCTCGGCAGCAATCCGACAAAACTATAATGAAATTGCAACCCTGTGCAGGAAAACTGCCGAGCCTGTTTTTCTTACAAAAAACGGTGAAGGTGATTTGGCTGTCATGGATATTGATACTTTTAATCGCCGTGAAAAAATGTTGAAGCTCCGGGAAGAACTTCTTGCTGTTGAAGAAGATTGCTTACAAGGTCGGGGCGGATGCTCTCTTGATGAATTGGACGCATACCTTGATGATGTAATGGCCGGGGTATAAGGATGGAAAGCGAAAAATATACGGTTATCGTCTCTGATAGAGCAAAGCATAGTCCGCCTTTGTAATTCCTGAACAATAAGAACAATAAGCACCTGCTATATCAAATGGCGCTATTATCTGCGCTTTTGGCTTAGCAGCTGCCGCACCTCGCTCATCGTATCGGCACTTAGAATTATACGGTATTGCCCTAAAAAATCCGCCGGGGATGCCTCCCAAAACGGGAAGGCTCCCCGGCGGTATTCGTTTATAGGTTGTATTGCAGTCTATTGGTCGCTTTTATGTGCGACAACCTGCTGTGTGCATCAAAGGTATTTCCGTAGGGTCGGCACAAGAACATTCATATTGATCGGCTTTGCGACATGGTCGTTCATTCCGACATCCAGCGCCATCTGTCTATCTTCGGAAAAGGCATTGGCCGTCATTGCGATGATGGGGATATTCGCTTTTTGGGGGTCGTCCAGCCTGCGTATTTTTCTTGCCGCATCGTAGCCGTTCATCACCGGCATCTGGACATCCATAAGGATGATCTGATAGGTTCCGTCCGCAGCTTTTTCCAGCATATCCACACATTCCACACCGTCTTTTGCGCGGTCTACCGTACAGCCTTCCTCCTGCAGCAGCTCGGTGGCGATCTCCGCATTGAGGTCGTTGTCCTCGGTCAGCAGAATCCTTGTACCGCACAGGCACTTTTTGTCCGAGGGGTTGATTTCTCGTTTTGCCTGTGCTTCCTCCTCGGACGCAATGCGGCAGGGAATGGTCACGGTAAACGTGGAGCCAGCACCGATTTTGCTCTCCACCTCCACGGTGCCGTTCATCAGTCCGACCAGCTTTTTCACGATGCCCATCCCGATGCCGCTGCCTTCTACCTTGCTGACGGTGGATGTGCGCTCCCGTTCAAACGGTTCAAAGATATGCTTCTGGAACTCCTGCGACATTCCGATGCCGTTATCGGCAACCGTGACCACCGTATCGCACCAGCCCGCTTTTCCGCCGGGCTTCTGCGTAACATCGCAGCGGATCGTGCCGCCGGCTCCCGTGTATTTGACAGCGTTGCTGACGAGGTTTGTACAGACCTCGGTCAGGTGCGGAATATCCGCATAGATATACGGATACTGCAGCTGTGTTGTCACCACAAGCGTCTGCCCCTTGCTGTCTGCCTGATTCCGGAACATGGCAATGCAATTACGGAAATCCTTATCGACATCCGAAACAGAATACTCCATCTCCGTCTTATCGTTCTCGATTCGGGCAAGATCCAGAACATTGTTCAGCAGCATCAGCAGGTTCTGTCCGCACACCTGAATGTTCTCCATGTATTTTTTCAGCTTTGCAGGGTCGTCCGAATGCCGGGAGGCAAGGTCTGCGTAACCGATAATGGCGTTCATGGGCGTGCGGATATCATGCGACATATTGAACAGGAAGGTGGATTTGGCGTGGTTCGCGCTCTCCGCTTTTTCCACAGCGACCTGCAATTTTGCATTCAGCTCCTGCGTATCGTCTGCGGCTTTCCTTGCAGCAGCTTCGGCTTTGCGCGCCTTCCGCAGCAGCTTCAGGATCGTGAGCAGAATGGCTGCAACCGCAATGCTGCTGACCAGCAGCACCATGACAAAGTTATCCTTTATAAACTCGCTCAGGGTGACCTTCCGCAAAGAGCTCTTATGCATCGCCAGAGAGCTGGTAAGCATATTGGCTGGCATTGCCTTGATCGTTTTGTTCAGGATGGACAGCAGGCTGCGGTTTCCGCTATTGACCGCAAAGCAGGAATTGGCAGGGTTAGGCAGCGGAACGCTGTAAAAACCATAAATTTTACTGTATTTCGCCTCACTGCTGACCCCTATAATAAAACAGTCTGCCTGTCCGTCCTTGACCAGTTTTATCGCATCCTCCTGTGTATCGCAGTCCACGATCTCCCACTGCGGATAATAAAACGCAATGTACCTTGTCAGGGAGATCTTGTTTTGGGGAACGGCAACGCGGTTCACTTTGTTTTCGGTAAAGAGCTGTTGGTTCGTGACCACCATCATATTGGCGGTCCAAGTTGTGTTGGTTCTGGCAACGCGATATTCTTCAGCCAGATTGGGACTCTGGTCGAAATGGAAGATCATATCGATCTCGCCTGATTTCAGCGCATTGAGTTCCGCCTCTTTGTCGTCATAACCGACCAACTGAAATTCCAGCTTCTGATTGCCCAGACAATCTGCGGCAAACTGAATATAGTCCGTTATTGTCCCGGTAATCTCCCCGGTGGCAGGGTCAAAGGTGCTGACGCCGCTATCACTCGTCAGAAAGCCCATTCGGATGGCGCCGTGCTTTCTGAGCCACGCCTTTTCCTCACCCGTAAGGATGGGCTTATAATCCAGCGAGAAATACTTTTTACACAGATCCGCCGTATAAAAAGGAGCCTCTTCGTCCAACGCGCGCATCGCATTGTCCAGTTCTTCCTTGAGATCAGAACGGTCTTTGTTGAGCACATAGTAGATGCTGGATTTTCCCACGCGGGTTATGGTCGAGATGCCAAGCTCTGCCCATAAGGATTCTTCCAGCGAAACAAAGCAGTCGATCTCGTGATTTGCCAGCTTTTGCTGCACATCCTCGTTGTTGGAGATGTTGACGTGCTGCGTTTTTATGCCGTATTTTTCCTCCCATTCGGTCAGCATCACCTCCGGCTCCGTTCCCATCAGAACACCGACCTTTTTGCCGTTCAGCGTTTTGAAGTTGGAGGCGGAGATGTCTGCACGCGAGAGATCGGCGTAGAGGTAATATTTTTCCTCCCCCATCGGTTCGTCCGAAAACAGCATCTTCTCAGCGCGATCCTCCGTATAAGAAATACCGCCCATGATGTCGATCTCGCCGTTTTCAAGTTTTTCAAAGCAGTCTGACCAGTCGCAGGTCACATACTCGAACTGCCAGCCTGTATAGCCGGATAAGGTCTGCAGTAATTCGTAGCCGTAGCCCTTTCTTGCGCCCTTCTCGTTGCAATAGTTGAAGGTGTTCTCAAACGAACCAATGCGGACGATCTTTACAGGGGCGGTTTCTGCGGCAGCCTTCACAGGGAGCACGGCTGACAGCAACAGCAGCAGACTCAGCAGCGCACAGACGCTTTTCCGCATCAGCGTCTGCATGGTTTCGCTCATTCCAGAGTTTTTCATGATCCCCCAATCTTTCTCCGCCCCAGGCGGTCTCATTCCGGTTTTATTTCCATTGCACAGATTTCAAAAAGTTCATTGCAGCATCGATCCTGTCAGATCGTCAGCAGCTTTTTTGAACAGTATATATACCAACGTATACAATATGTAGTGTAACATTATAACAGAAGCATTTCAAGAGTTTATGCTTGTGAATACTGCTTATATTCTATTATTATCGCAAGTCAGGAAATCAGCGCAGCATCAAAAAGGCCGTCGAGGATGCCGCCCGGACCAGTTCCTGCATCTCGCTCCGTGCCTTGCGGCAGTCCGGGCAGGCAGCTTTGGCCAGTTGGGTTATTTTGCTCCCCGTGGCCCGAGCAGGCCCTGCGGGCCAACATCCACTGCCAGATCTCGCTGGCTCTCAACCGCATCTACACCGAGTGGTACCCCAGCAAGGGCTACAGTTTCAACATCACCAACTCCACCAGCTACGACCAATACTACGTCCATGGCCGGACGGTGTTCGACGTCATGGTGCGGCTGACAGACGACATCTTCAACACCTATATCCGCAAGACCGGCACCGTGAACCCCTACTACGCTGAATATTGCGACGGAAAATCCGTCACCTGCCCCGGCCTCAAGCAGTGGGGGACGGTCACGCTGGCCAATCAGGGCCGCAACGCACTGAGCATCCTCAAATACTACTATGGCAACAACATCGAGATCATCCGCACCAACAACATCCAGTCCATCCCCCAGAGCTACCCCGGAAGCCCTCTGCGGCAGGGCAGCACCGGAGCGGCGGTGTTCACCCTGCAGCGGCAGCTCAACCGCATCACCAAAGACTACCCCTTCCTCGGCCTGCTGACGGTGGACGGCATCTTCGGCCGCAAGATGACCGAGGCGGTCAAAAAGTTCCAGAAGCAGTTCAACCTCACCGCCGACGGCGTGGTGGGCCGCAGCACCTGGTATAAGATCAGCTATATCTATGTCTCGGTGAAGGACCTCGCCGAGCTGACCAGTGAAGGCGAGACATTCAGCGGCACCCTCCCGGACGGCTCATGGAACCTCGGCAGCAGCGTCCTCAAACAGGGCTCCACCGGCAGCGAGGTAGAGCAGGTGCAGTTCTGGCTGGGTACGCTGGCTCAGTATGAGAGCAGCATCCCCTCTGTCACGGTGGACGGCGTCTACGGCAGCGGCACAACGGCAGCTGTCCGGGCGTTCCAGCGGCTCTACGGCCTGACGGCGGACGGCATCGTAGGCCTCACCACATGGACCGAGCTGTACGACCAGTTCCGCAGCATCCAGTCCGACAACGGCACCCCCAACGCCTACCCCGGCACCGCCCTGCGCCAGGGCAGCAGCGGCCAGAACGTCCGGCTGGTGCAGTTCTGGCTGAAGATCGCACGGACGGTCTATTCCAGTCTCAACAATGTCACCGTGGACGGCATCTTCGGCTCGTCTACCGCAGCGGCCGTGCGGCGGTTCCAGACCTACTTCGGCCTCACCAGCGACGGCGTCGTGGGCCGGACGACATGGAACAAGCTCTACGAAGTCTACAACGACATCGCCAACCGCCTGCTTTCGCCCAGCCTGCGGCCCGGCGAGTACCCGGGCGTGCTGCGCAATGGCTCCACCGGCACCGCCGTCCGGGAGCTGCAATTCTATCTCTACCTCATGAGCGCCTACCAGAGCAGCATCCCCTCTGTCTCCATCGATGGCCGTTTCGGCGCGGCCACCGAGGCCGCCGTGCGGGCCTACCAGCGGTTCGCCGGGCTGACGGTGGACGGCATCGTAGGACGGAAGACATGGGATTCGCTCTACGGCAAAGCGTCGGCCCTCCGCTCGTCCGGGCCGGTGGTCACCCTCAAGCGTCTCCCCTACCCCGGCACGCCGCTCACCGTCGGCACCGACAGCAGCGCCGTGCTCTACTACACCCTGCTTTTGCAGCGCATCGCCTACTACTACGACAGTGTAGCGTCCCCCGCGCTTTCCAGACAGTACACACAGGAGACCGCGGACGCCACCGCCAGCGCGCAGGAGCTTCTGGGCCTGCCCGCCACCGGCGTGGCAGACGCCGAGACGTGGACAGCAGTGGAAGCCCTGAGCTTACAGCTGGCAGCCTTCACCCCCAACCCCGACCGGCATCCCGAGCAGGGGCCGGACTACCCGGGCCGGGCCATGAAGGAGGGCAGCGCAGGGCCTGACGTCAGCCTCATCGAGGGCTGGCTCAATGGCCGCTCCAAGCTCTACTGCGAGGAGGACTACGTCGCCGACAACGCTGTCTTCGGCCCGGAGGACACCGCCGCTGTGAAGGAGACGCAGCAGCGGGCGGGTCTTGAGGCAAACGGCGTCGTGGACCGGCCCACCTGGGCCGCACTCCGCGCCCAGAGCCATACTGCCTGCGACTGCGACAACTGCACCGAGGAGGGATGAGAGATGGCACGCTTACTGGTCTATGACGCCTACGAGAACAAAGTCTACACCTATTCGAGCCTGCGCGAGAACGACCCCATGCCCTACAGCACCGGCAGGACTCTGACCGTGCGGGAGTTCCGGGGCAAATCGAACAGCCCGGTGCTCTGGACGACCATCGCGGCAATGGAAGCGTGGAACCTCACCCGCCGCAAATACGGCAGGGGCATCCCGGTGGGATACGCCTTCCGCCGCATCTGGGAGGGAGGCCACGGCACCCGCAGCCAACACTATGCCGGCGTGGCCTTCGACGTGGGGCAGAGTCTCAGCCAGACCCAGCGCACCGCCATCTACAACGCCGCCTGCTCCACCGGGGCGTGGGGCTATGTCGAGCCGCTGAGCCAGACCCCCACATGGGTCCACTTCGACCGGCGCTACGGCACACCCGCCTGCAGAGGCACCACGGCAGGCTACCCCACCCTCCGCCGGGGCAGCCGGGGCTGCTACGTCATGATCCTCCAGGACGCCCTCTCGACGCTGGGCTACCAGACCGGGAACCGCATCGACGGCATCTTCGGCAGCCGGACGGAAGAAGCCCTCAAGGGCTACCAGCGGCGCACCAGTCTGCGCGTCGACGGCGTCTGCGGCTGCAACAGCTGGAAGAAGATCTCCACCGCCGTGCTGGGCGTGGGACGAACCAAGACGACTATTGACTGATCTTTTTGCAGACAAAATGGGAGCCCCCGGCACTGCCGGGGGCTCCCATACTTCACTCCTCCACCACAACATCCTCGCTGAGCACCTGTCCGATGGGCTTTGCAATGCACAGATCGGCCTCGGCGTCCGCATTCGTGGGCTGCATATTGATGACCACGAGGTGGTCGCCCCGGAAGTACCGGATGAGTCCCGCCGCCGGGTAGACCACAAGGCTGGTACCGCCGATGATGAGGGTATCAGCGCGGCGGATAGCCGAGACAGCGCCGGACAACACCTGCTCATCCAGCCCCTCTTCGTAGAGGACGACGTCCGGCTTGATGATACCGCCGCATTTGGGGCAGCGCGGCACACCGGTGCTGTTGGCGATAAAGTCCACATCGTAGAACGCGCCGCACTTGACGCAGTAGTTGCGCAGGGTGCTGCCGTGGAGCTCGTACACCGTCCTGGAACCTGCCGCCTGATGGAGGCCATCGATGTTCTGGGTGATGACGGCTTTCAGCTTGCCCTCCCGCTCGAGCTTCGCCAGACGCAGATGCGCCGCGTTGGGCTTTGCTCCCTTGACGATGAGCTTATCGCGGTAGAAGCGGTAGAACTCCTCGGGGCGCTCTTCCCAGAAGGTGTGACTCAAGATCGTCTCGGGCGGGTAATCGTATTTCTGATGGTAGAGGCCGTCCACACTGCGGAAGTCCGGGATGCCGCTCTCGGTGGACACGCCCGCACCACCGAAAAAGACGATGTTCTGGCTCTGCGAAATGATTTTTTCCAACTTTTCAACCATATTCAACACCCCTTTTGTATCTATCGACGAAAATCAGTGCAAAATTTTAGGCATTCTGCATTTTGTTTTTCACATTTCAACGGTCGTTTTCCGCAAACATCTGCCCCAGATGGGCGAAAATATCCTGCGGGAGCATCCCGTACTCGCCTTTTTGGCGGGCGGCACGGTCAGCGGCGGCACCGTGGAGCCAGACCGCACAGGCGGCGGCTTCGTAGGCGGACAGACCGCAGGCCAGCAGGGCCGACGTCATACCGGCCAGCACATCGCCGCTCCCACCCCGGGCAAGACCTGGATTACCGGTGGGGTTGACGCAGACGCGGCCATCCGGGGCGGCGACCACGGTCCGCGCCCCTTTCAGCACCACCACCGCATTCCACTGAGCGGCATACCGCCGGGCGACGCCCTCCCGGTCGGCCTGAACGGCCTCCACCGAAAGCCCCGTCAGCCGGGACATCTCCCCCGGGTGGGGCGTCAAGATCAGCTCTTTGGCCGGGCGCGGCAGTTCCTCACCCGCGTTCATGAGGCTGGCGGCGGCGTTGAGGCCATCGGCGTCCAGCACCGCACTGCCCGAAAAGCCGGTGAGCAGCTTCTTCACCAGCGTCCGCGTCTCGGCGGCGCGGGCCGTGCTCTGGGCAAGATAGCCCAATCCCGGCCCGATGAGCAGGACGGTGGCCTTCTGCCGGAGGATGCGGGGGATGCTCTGGGGGGAGATGCCCCCTTCTGCCCCCGGCTCACAGGGACAGAGACAGCATTCCGGCAGGCGTGCCGACACCGCCGCCAACACCGGCTCGACGCTTGCCAGTGTGACGATGCCTGCGCCGGTGCGCAGAGCGCCCTCGACGGTCAGCGACGCCGCACCGCGGTAGCAGGCACTTCCCGCCACAGCCAACACCGCGCCGAAACTGCCCTTGTTGCTCTCCCTCGGGCGTTTTGGAATATGTGACCAGACAAATTCAGCCGTAATTTCGGGTATCATGCTCACGCCTCCCCCTGAATGTAGCGCTTTATCTCTTTTTCCACATCCTGCACCTCTTCGTGGAACATCCGGGCCGAGACGCGGAGGGCGCCGTGGCCCAGAATGATGACCTGCTCCATGCCGTCGGAGGTCGCCACCCGCACCCGGCGGTTTTTGCCGATCTCGTGGGTGACGCGCTCGATGAACATATCCGCCGTCTCGGCCTCTTTGGTGTAGACGACGTGGATGTTGTGGTACTGCTCGATGCTGCCGGGACTGCCCGGCACACGGTAGGCATCGAACACAAGGATGAGGACGCACTTCTTGAAGCCCTGATAGTTGCAGAGAATGTCCATCAGCCGGTGGCGGGCGGCGTCGAGGCTCTCCCTGGAGAGGGCGTTCAGCTCGTCCCACGCAAAGATGATGTTGTAGCCATCCACCAGCAGGTATTCGGGGGCGATCTCCCACTGCTCGGCGGCGAAATCGGGCCGTTCCCGCTTCTGCACCGGGCGGAACGCCGCCAGCGGGTCCCGTTTGATGGGGCCGTAGGTGCGCTCAAAAATTTTCAGCAGTTCGGCGTCCTCTTCCAGCGTAGCGCGGTAAGCCGCCATCCGGCGGGGACGGGCCGCTGTTTCTTCTACTGTCGGGGCGGTGTGGCCCCAGCCGCTGTCCACATGCATATGGCTGCGCACCTGCTCCCACGGCACCACAAAGCCCGCGCCATGGGAGCAGAACACCGAGTCGGCCGGGTTGTCCAGGTCGTGTTCCGGCTCATAGTCCACTGCCTCGATGACCTCCGCTGCGTTGTGGCAGGGGCGGTATCCGTCCAGCGTCAGGCTCAGGTGTCCCCTTCCCCGGGTGTAGCTCACCACCTCCATCGGGTAGCTGCGCATGGCAGCCACCGGCGCAAAACCGGTGAGGGTGGCGGTCTGGCCGTCGGGGGCGGTCTCGGGCGGGTCAAAGCTGCCCTCCATCCGCTGGACGTCGCTCATGGCGCGGCCAATGTTCTCCGCAGGCACTTCCAGCCGGAAGGAATACCACGGCTCGAGGAGCTGGGTCTTTTTGATCTGGTTTGCCATCATAAGGCCCTGCCGCACAGCGCGGTAGGTGGCCTGCCGGAAGTCGCCGCCCTCGGTATGCTTGAGATGGGCGCGGCCCGCAATGAGGGTGATCTTCATATCCGTCAGCGGCGCGCCGATGAGGACGCCGAGGTGCTGCTTTTCTTCCAGATGGGTCAGCACGAGGCGCTGCCAGTTTTTGTCCAGCTCTTCCTCCCGGCAGTCGGCGGCAAACTGCATCCCGCTGCCCCGGGGCAGCGGCTCGAGCTTCAGATGCACCTCGGCATAGTGGCGCAGAGGCTCATAATGGCCCACGCCCTCGATGGCCTCGGTGATGGTTTCCTTATATAGTATGCCGCCGGAGTCGAACTCCACGTCCAGCCCGTACCGCTCGGCCAGCAGGCTCTTGAGCACCTCGAGCTGTATCTCGCCCATGAGCTGGACGTGTATCTCGCCCAGCGTCTCGTTCCAGACGACGTGGAGCTGAGGTTCTTCCTCTTCCAGACGGTGGAGCTTGCCCAATGCGGCATGAACATCCGCGCCCTCGGGCAGACACACCCGGTAACTCAGCACCGGTTCCAGCACCGGGAGGTCACTGTCCCGCTCGGCCCCGAGACCGGTGCCGGGCTTCGCCCAGGTCAGTCCGGTGACGGCGCAGACCTGCCCCGGGCCGATGGCCTCTGCCAGCGTATATTTTGCGCCGGAGTAAAGCCGCAGCTGGTTGGCCTTTTCGGCCCAGGTCTCGCCGTCCGCCTCGCCGGTGAGCTGGGCTTTGACTTTCAGCTCCCCGCCCGTGACCCGCAGCCAGGTCAGCCGCTCGCCCCGCTCATCCTGCGAGACTTTGAACACCCGCGCACCGAAAGCTTCCAGCGCCGGGGCGGCGCGGGTGTATTCGTCGAGGCCGGCCAGCAGCTCGTCCACACCCTGTAAGCCGCCGGCATTCTCCCTCTGCAGGGCCACGCCAAACCAGCAGGGAAAGACGTGCCGCCGGGCGACGGCCGGGATGATGTCCTCCGCCGTCAGGCTGCCCGTGTCCAGCATCTTTTCCATCAGGCGCTCGTCGCAGAGGGCCAGTGCCTCGTCCCGTTCGGCCTGCTCTGCGCCGAAATCCACGAATCCGTCGCCCAGACGGTGGGAAAGCTGGCTCAGCAGCGCCTCTTTGCCCGGGCCGGGCAGGTCCATTTTATTGATGAACACGAAGGTCGGGATATGATACCGCCGCAGCAGACGCCAGAGCGTCTCGGTATGGCTCTGGACGCCGTCGGTGCCGCTGATGACCAGCACAGCGTAGTCGAGCACCTGCAAAGTGCGCTCCGTTTCGGTGGAAAAGTCCACATGGCCGGGGGTGTCCAGCAGGGTGATATTCGTACTTCCCGTTTTCAGCAGGGCCTGCTTGGAAAAGATGGTGATCCCACGCGCCTTTTCCAGCGTGTCGGTGTCGAGGAAGGCATCTTTGTTATCCACCCGGCCCAGCTTGCGGATGCTGCCCGCGCGGTAGAGCATCGCCTCGGAGAGGGTGGTCTTGCCGGAGTCTACATGGGCAAGGATGCCCACCACCAGCTGTTTTTCGCTTTTTTCTGCCATGTCCGCTGCCCTCACACTGCGCCTGCGATGAGTCCGATGATGAGCAGCGCTCCGCCCAGGAGCAGATTCGAGAGCATACTGCAATAGGTGCGCTCTTCGGGTTCCAGCTCCTCGAAGGAGACGATACGTTCATCGGCAAAGTCCACGATGGACTTGGTGGAGTGGAACTTCTTCTTTTTGCCCATATCCTTGAACTCTTCGCCCAGATGGTGGATGGTCACACCGTCCAGACGCAGGTAGTTCACCCACGCCCACGCCAGCAGCACAACACCCAGCAGCAGGGCCGGGGCCTGCCACATGGTAAAAGTGCCGTCGCTGACGTAGCGGTCCCACAGCAGCATCAGCACGGCCACCACCGACACCCGGGTGACGGATTTATACAGAATGGGGCGGAACATATATTTTTGATACATCGAAACCAGCTTTTTCATCCAAGGACGCTCCTTTTATAGAAGTAACATTCTTTTTTATTGTAGCATGATTTTGTGAAAAAAGATAGCCGCTTTGCATTTTCCAACTTTCGTTGTATCCATTTGTCATCTCGTAAAAGTGCGACTTCTTTCCATTCTTTACCGTTTTTTTGCCGTCATTTTTCAGAGAAAAGCATCCGTTACTATTTTGTTTCTATTTCAGCGCTGTATGTCATTGACTTCTTTTGCCCACAATGTTAGAATACGAAAGGTGCGGTCCCGGGCGCTTTGTGCGTTTTGGCACCCGGAGCGTACCGTTTTTTGCATTTAGGATTAGGAAAAAAGGAAAACAATATCTCGGAGGAGCGTATCTCAATGAACATCGATTTTGAGTCCCGCAACATCACCCGCCGCAGCTTCCTGAAGGGCGCAGGCGTCGTGGGTGCCGCCGGCCTGCTGTCCGCCTGCGGCGGCAGCAAGTCCAACAACTCCGGCAGCACGGCTGCTTCCGGCGCACAGGCCCCCAACTCCACCGGTGCCACCCCCCTCAAGGAGTACATCTCCTGGGAGTCTGCCAACCGTGAGATCGAGAGCTGGAACATGCTGTACAGCCAGACCCTCAGCGACGCCAACGTCGTCACCAACCTGTGGGACGGCCTGATGAGCTTCGACTGCTACGGCAAGCTGGTGCCCGCCATCGCCACCAGCTGGGAGGCCAACGAGGACTCCACCGTCTGGACCTTCCACCTGCGCGACGATGTGGACTGGGTGGACTGCAACGGCGAGGTGAAGGAGCACATCACCGCCACCGATTTTCTGGTCGGTCTGGAGTGGGTGCTGAACGCCTCCAAGAACGAGGCCAACAACACCTCCATGCCCACCCTGTACATCGTGGGCGCTGAGGAGTACTACGAGAAGACCAAGGATATGGGCGCGGCCGCCGCCGACCTGCGCTATCAGGATATGCTGGACGCAGGCGTGGGCATCGAGGCTCCCGACGACTACACTCTGGTATTCACCTGCAAGCACTCCTGCCCCTACTTTGATACCGTGGCCTCCTACACCAGCTTCTACCCCGCCTCTCAGGTGCTGATCGACGAGCTGGGCATCGAGACTTTCCGCGGCTGCGATAACACCAACATGTGGTACTGCGGCCCCTACCTCATTGAGGAGTATATCCAGGGCAACACCAAGAGCTATATTCCCAACCCCCACTACTACAATGCTGCCAACGTCAGCCGCTTCGAGCGTCTGACCGTGACCATGATCTCCGATCAGGCCATCGCATTCCAGCTCTACCAGAACCGCGAGCTGGACGAGATGGACCTGAACGAGAGCACCATCACCACCATCACCTCCGACCCCAACAACGAGTACAACAGCCAGCTCTGTGAGAAGCGCGCCCGCCCCACTGCCTACGCCATGCACTTCAACTACCAGAAGAACAACGCCGACGGCACCCCCGATGTGAACTGGAACAAGGCCATCGCCAACACCGCTTTCCGTCAGTGCTTCTACCGCGGCCTGAACCTGAAGGCATGGTTCTCCCGCTACAACAAGATCAACCCCCTGAAGTGCGAGAACGACTACTACACCATGAAGGGCCTGTGCTACAACACGCAGGGCGTTGAGTACACCGCTCTGGTGGCCAAGGAGATGGGCTTCGACGCTGAGAAGTACGATGGCGAGACCATGATCCGCCTGCGTGCCAACGGCGGCGACATCTCCGCCCTGAAGAAGCAGGCCATGGAGGAGCTGAGCGCCATCGGCGTCACCTTCCCCGTCAAGGCCACCTACTTCATCATCGCCAGCAGCACCTCCGCACTGGACAACGCCACCATCCTCAAGCAGTGCTTCACCGACAGCTTCGGCGATGACTTCATCAAGCTGGACGTCCAGACCTACGTTTCCAGCCTGACGCAGGAGGTCCGCACTCCTCAGCTCCAGAGCTTTGTCATCAACGGCTGGAGCGCCGACTTCGGCGACCCCGTCAACTTCCTGGGCCAGGAGATTCTCCACGATGACAACGCCTACTACGCACACTACTACTCCAACATCGCCCGGGTGGCTGAGGCTCCTGCCGACTACCAGAAGGACCTGATGGATGCTTTCGAGCAGTACACCGATCTGGTCAATGCCGCCAGCGCCATCGTCAACGACACCGACGCCCGCTACGAGGCCTTCGCCAAGGCTGAGGCCTATATGCTGGAGAATGTGCTGGTCAGCCCCACCTACTACGACATCGCATGGTCCCTGACCCACGCCAACGAGTACAGCAAGATCAACGCCATGTACGGCAGCTGCAACTACAAGGCCGTCAACTGGGAGACCAGCGAAGAGGCCTACACCACCGTCCAGTACGAGCAGTTTGCCAAGGCATTCGAGCAGGCTTCTCAGGGCTGATCCGGCGCGAACAGCCATTCCATTTCAGTCGGCACATGAAATATTTTCATTTTTATGTGTTTGCTGAATCAATAAGATTCAATCCGTGCCGGAGTTGTTTTTCTTGACTTCCCGCCTGTGGGATGATAGAATATCTGCAATCGATACGGGTTCTGCAATGGCGCAGAAACAGATCAATAAAATCTGTCTCTGCGCCCTTTTTGTACCCTTTTGAAGCCGGGTTCATGGCCAGAGTGCGCCGGATAGGCGAGGATTTTTGCCCACAGACAAGGCGATTTTCCGCAGCAATCCTGACGGATTGCAAGGGAGAGCAACGCAGTATGTGAGCAAAAAGACCGTTCAGACGGCGTACAATGGTTATGAAGACGGCTTCCAGACCTTGTGGGAAGGTAAAGCAGTATGGACAGGGTAGGGATTTGGGAAACGCAGAGCCGTACCAATCATTACAGGAGGGAAAGAATATGTACCACGATTTTGAGTCTTACACCATCACCCGCCGCAGCTTCCTTAAGGGTGCCGGCGCTGTTGGCGCAGCCGGTCTGCTGGCTGCCTGCGGCGGCTCTTCTTCCAGCACCGCAGCCAGTGCTTCGTCGGCTTCTTCCGGTGCAGCTGCTTCCAGCAAGGGCCTGAGCGAGCTGTTTACTTACGAGACTTCTGGCCGCGAGATCGAGAGCTGGAATATGCTCTACAGCCAGCAGGCCATCGACTTCAACGTGACGACCAACATCATCGACGGTCTTATCAGCTTCGACAACTACGGCAAGCCTGTGCCGGCTCTGGCTAAGAGCTGGGAGCACAACGAGGACTCCACTGTCTGGACTTTCCACCTCCGTGACGACGTGGACTGGGTGGACATGAACGGCGAGGTGCAGGACCACCTGACCAGCAAAGACTTCCTCGTGGGCTTCGAGTGGGTGCTGAACGCAAAGAAGAATCAGGCCGCCAACACCTCCATGCCCTCCACCACCGTCGTGGGCGCAGCCGACTACTACGACAAGACTTACGGAATGGATGACGCCGCAGGCGAAGCCCTTACTTACGAAGACATGCTGGCCGCAGGCGTCGGCATCGACGCACCGGATGATTACACCATCGTCTACACCTGTATAAATCCCTGCCCCTACTTCGACACCGTGGCTTCCTACGTCTGCTGCTATCCGGCACCCCCGGCTCTGGTGGAAAAGCTGGGCGTCGAGGGCTTCCGCGGCGTGGACTACACCCAGCAGTGGTGCTGCGGCCCCTACCTCATCGAGGAATTTGTAGCCGACAACTCCAAGCGCTTCATCCCGAACCCTCATTATTATGCAGCTGACGAGTGCAGCCGCTTCGAGCGCGTGTCCCTGAGCATGATCACCGACCTGACCGTGGGCTACCAGCTGTATCAGAACCGTGAGCTGGATGAGCTGGAGCTGAGCGAGAGCACCCTGACCACCATCACCTCCGACACTTCCAACGCCTACAACGACCAGCTCTGCGAGAAGCGCCCCACCAAGTATGCCTACGACTTCCACTTCAACTTCCACTGCCTCAACTCCGACGGCACCCCCAACGAGAACTGGAACAAGGCCGTGGCCAACCGGGCATTCCGCCGCTGCTTCCAGGAGGGCCTGAACCTCATTCCCTACTACGCACGCTTCAACAAGATCAACCCCCTCAAGTGTGAGAACAACTACTACACCATGAAGGGCGTCTGCTACAACTCCAAAGGCACCGATTATGTTGACCTTGTGGCCAAGGAGCTGGGCATCGACGGCGAGAAGTATGACGGCGAGACCATGGTCCATCTGCGCAAGTCCACCGCCGACTCCATCGCCGCTCTCAAGAAGCAGGCCATGGATGAGCTGACTGCCATCGGCGTCACCTTCCCGGTCAAGGCTCCCTTCTTCTTCGTGGCCGGCAACACCGTGGCTCAGGACAACGCCACCGTTCTGAAGCAGTGCTTCACCGACAGCTTCGGCGACGACTTCATCCAGCTGGAGCTCGGCACCTACGTTTCCAGCCTTGCAAAGGAAGTCCGCATCCCCAAGCTCCACGGCTTCGTCATCAACGGCTGGGGCGCAGACTTCGGCGACCCCGTCAACTTTGTGGGTCAGGAGATCCTGCACGACTCCAACGCCTACTATGCCGTCAACTACTCCAACATCCAGCTGGTGGCGGAGGATCCCGCCGATTACCAGAAGGAGCTGGTAGACGAGTTTGAACAGTTCACCGACCTGGTCAACGCAGCCAACGCCATCGTGGACAACACCGATGCCCGCTACGAGGCCTTCGCAAAGGCCGAGGCCTACATGATCAACAACTCGCTGGCCGTCCCCTGCTACTACGATGTCCGCTGGTGCCTGACCCACGTCAACGAGTACACCAAGATCAACGCCATGTTCGGCCCCTGCAACTTCAAGTACGTCAACTGGGAGACCAGCGAGGACGCCTACACCACCGCTCAGTACGAGGAATTTGCCAAGGCTTTCGACGCCGCAAAATCTTAACTTTTTCTTAAATCTTTTCCGCCGGGAGTTCCTGCTTCCGGCCTGTGATCCACACACGGGAGCTGTTCTTAGCCCAAGAACAGCTCCCGTTGTTTTGTTTTTGGGCCTGTTTATCTTATTTTCGTCACTCTTCATCACAGTAAAGTAAATTTATTTCATCTCTATGCAGAGTACAACTTTCTTTTGGAAGAAAAAGCGATTTCCATTCCATTGACAACTATTTATTTCGATGGTACAATATATGTCGTGTTAAGGATTTTACGGGAGGAGCACAGACGCAGACAGAGGGGTCTGTTTCTGCGCTCTTTTGTATTCTCTGGTAATACAGAGGGGCAGATAATCTCGTAGGAGTGGGAAATCGGCAGGGCAAGGTACCCTGCGCCATAGAGCCGAGACACGAAAGAATAATTGGGAGGAAAACACAATGAACGCAAATTTTGAGTCTCATTCCATCAGCCGCCGCAGCTTCCTCAAGGCTTCCGGCGTCGTGGGCGCTGCAAGCATTCTGGCCGCTTGCGGTGGTTCTTCCAGCAGCACTGCTGCCAGCACCTCCGGTGCTGCCTCCGGCGCAGCTGCACCCGCAGCCGACGCCATCACCGATTACGTCTCCTTCGAGACTGCCAACCGTGAGCTGGAGACCTGGAACTTCCTGTACAGCCAGTCCGCTTCCGACCTGAACGTCACCACCAACTGCTGGGACGGCCTGCTGAGCTTCGACTGCTACGGCAAGGCAGTGCCCGCCATCGCATCCAGCTGGGAGCACAACGAGGACTCCACCGTCTGGACCTTCCACCTGCGCGACAATGTCGATTGGTGCGACGTCAACGGCGAGGTCAAGTCTCACCTGACCTCCAAGGACTTCCTCGTGGGTCTTGAGTGGGTCCTGAACGCCCTCAAGAACGAGGCTTTCAACACCTCCATGCCTTCTGAGACCGTCGTGGGCGCTGCCGAGTACTACGACCTGACCAAGGACAAGGGCGACGCTGCTGCTGACATGACCTATGAGGATATGCTGGCTGCCGGTGTCGGCGTCGAGGCACCGGACGACTACACTCTGGTCTTCACCTGCAAGAACCCCTGCCCCTACTTCGACACTGTCGTTGCCTACAACAGCTTCTACCCCGCCTCTGAGGACCTCATCAACGAGCTGGGCATCGATGGCTTCCGCTCCTGCGACTACTCCACCATGTGGTACAATGGTCCGTACCTCATCGAGGAGTACATCCAGCAGAACACCAAGAGCTTCATCCCCAACCCCAACTACTACGCCGCAAACGACTGCACCCGTTTCGAGCATCACACCATCACCATGATCCCCGACCTGTCCATGGGCCTGCAGCTGTACGAGAACGGCGAAGTCGATAACATCGACCTGACCGAGTCCAACCTGACCACCATCACCTCCGACCCCAACAACGAGCACAACAAGTTCCTGTGCGAGAAGCGCCCCACCAAGTTCAGCTTCCAGATGCACCTGAACTTCCAGCGCAAGGATGAGAACGGCAATCTGGACGAGAACTGGAACAAGGCTGTTTCCAACCGCGCTTTCCGTCAGTGCTTCTACAAGGGCATCGATTTCACCAACTACTACGCCCGCACCAACAAGATCAACCCCCTGAAGTGCGAGAACGACTACTACACCATGCCCGGTGTCTGCTACAACACCAAGGGTGAGGAGTACACCACTCTGGTCGCCAAGGAGATGGGCTTCGACGGTCAGGCTTACGACGGCAAGACCATGATCCGCCTCCGCGACAACGGTGGCGACATCGCTGACCTGAAGAAGCAGGCCATGGAAGAGCTGAGCGCTATCGGCGTCACCTTCCCCGTCCACTGCCACCACTACATCAAGAGCGGCGATACCACTGCTCTGGATACCGCCACCGTTCTGAAGCAGTGCTTCTCCGACAGTCTGGGCGATGACTTCGTCGTGCTGGACATCGGCACCTATGTCTCTTCTCTTTATAAGGAAGTCCGTAACGTCCAGCTGCACTCCATCCTGCAGAACGGCTGGGGCGCTGACTTCGGTGACCCCGTCAACTTCCTGGGTCAGGAAGTCCTGAGCGACGACAACGCTTACTACGCTCAGACCACCTCCTGGATCGCAGCCGTTGAGAAGGATCCTCAGGATTACCAGAAGGACCTGCTGGCTGATTATCAGGAGTTCACCGATCTGGTCACTGAGGCAAAGGCCATCGTCACCGATACCGATGCACGCTATGCCGCATTCGCGAAGGCTGAGGCTTCCATGCTGAACAACGCACTGTGCATCCCCTGCCTGTACGAGGTGCTCTGGTGCCTGACCCACGTCAACGAGTACACCAAGATCAACGCCATGTACGGTCCCTGCAACTACAAGGCCGTCAACTGGGAGACCCGTCAGGGCGACGGCTACACCACCGAGGAGTACGAGGCTTTCTCCGCTGCTTTCAATGCAGCAACCAAAGCCTGATGATTATTTTATAAAGGTTTGGTTATCATGTTAAAATACACCGTTAAGCGGCTGGCTCAGTCGCTCGTCACGATCTTATTGATCGCAACCATCGTCTTTCTGCTGATGCGCTGCCTGCCTACGGACTACTACTTCACGGAAGAACAGCTCATGAAGTTTACCGAAGAGCAGAAATACGCCGCACTGGAAGCCGCCGGTCTGACCGACCCCATCGGCACTCAGCTGCTGAACTTCTACAACGACCTGTTCCATCTGGACTTCGGCACTTCCCGCCGCATCCAGAATGGCGCTTCCGTCGTGAAGGTGATCGGCAAGAAATTCGGCGTCTCCATGCGCCTCGGCCTGATCTCCGCCGGCATCTCTCTGCTGGTGGGCATCATGCTGGGCATCCTGCAGACCGCCTTCAAGGACAAGGTCTTTGACTGGATCGGCACTGCCTACACCGTTTTCGTCAACGCTGTGCCTTCTCTGGTCTCCTATTCGCTGGTGCTGGTCTTCGGCTCCAAATACCTGGGTTTCCCCACGCTGTACTCCACCCGTAATGTCGGCCCGTCCAGCGTGCTGCCCATCGTCTGCCTGTCGCTGGCGTCTATCGCAGGCTACGCTCTGTGGACCCGCCGCTACATGGTGGACGAGCTGACCCGCGATTATATCAAGCTGGCCCGCGTCAAGGGCCTGAGCTCCAGCGAGATCATGTTCAAGCACGTGCTGCGCAACGCCATGGTCCCCATGGTGCAGTATATCCCCCAGTCCATCCTGCTGACGGTCGGCGGCTCTCTGCTGATGGAGCGGTTCTTCTCCGTTCCCGGCATGGGTCCCCTGCTGACCGACGCCATCCAGCGCTATGACCTGAACGTCGTCCAGACTCTGGTCATCCTCTACGCTGCACTGGGCATCGTGGGTGTTTTCCTGGGCGATGTGCTGATGATGCTGGTTGACCCGCGCATTACTCTGACCGGAAAGGAGGCCGCACGCTGATGGCTAAAGCATCTGATTTTGAGGGCAAGAAGCAGGACGAACTGTTCTACTTCGTCGATTACTCTCCGGAAGAAGCCGAGCGTGTCGGCTACTCCAACTACAGCTACTGGGGTTCTGTCATCCAGAACTTCCTCAAGCACAAGGCTGCTGTCGTCTGCCTTATCCTGTTCCTGTTCCTCGTCATCTTCTCTTTCATCGCGCTGGCCATCGGCAAGTACGATTATCAGACGCTGGTGTCGGATTCCTCTCTGGCCTTCCGGAAGCCCAACAGTGAATACTGGTTCGGCACCGACAACCTCGGCCGCGACTACTGGTGTCAGGTGTGGTACGCCACTCAGGTGTCCATCCGTCTGGCCCTCATCGTTGCCGTGGGCGAGAGCATCCTCGGCGTCATCATCGGCCTGATCTGGGGCTATGTCCGTAAGCTGGACCGCTTCTTCACCGAGCTGTACAACCTCATTGACAACGTGCCTTACATCATCTACATGACCCTGATCGCACTGGTCGTCGGCCAGAGCTTCACCATCATGGCCGTCTCGATGATCGCCATCGGCTGGCTGGTCATGGCCCGCCGCGTCCGCAACATGGTGTTCATGTTCCGTGACCGCGAGTACAACCTCGCGTCCCGCTGCCTTGGCACCCCGCTGTGGCGCGTTCTGACCAAGAACATCCTGCCCTATCTGGTCTCCGTCATCATCCTGCGCATGGCGCTGAGCATCCCCGCCACCATCAACCTCGAGTCCACCCTGTCCTATCTGGGCATCGGTCTGGGCATCGAGACTCCGTCTCTGGGCCTCATCCTGAGCAAGGTGCGCGGCTTCTTCCTCGATTATCCTTACCTGCTGGTCTTCCCCGCATCCATCGTGTCCATCATCTCGATTTCCTTCTATATCATGGGCAACGCTTTCTCGGATGCTGCTGACCCGCGCAACCACGTTTAACAGATGGGAGAGAAAATCACAAAAATGGATAGACAACCGATCATCTCTGCCAAAGACGTGGAGATCACCTTTAGCCTGCGCGGCAAGAAGCTGAACGCGATCCGCAAGTGCTCGCTGGACCTTTATGACGGCGAGACGCTGGCCATCGTGGGCGAGTCCGGCTCGGGCAAGTCCGTATTCACCAAGACCTTCGTGGGTATGCTGGATGTCAACGGTAAGATCACCGGCGGCTCCATCATGTACGAAGGCCGCGACATGACCAAGTTCACCGAGAAGGACTGGCTGGGCGTGCGCGGCAAGAAGATCGCCATGGTCATGCAGGACCCGATGACCAGCCTGAACCCGCTGAAGAAAATCGGCAAGCAGATCCAGGAGAGCATCGAGCACCATCAGGGCCTGAAGGGCGCAGAGGCCAAGAAGGCCGCCATCGAGATGCTGGCCAAGGTCGGCATCCCCGACCCGGAGCGCCGCTACGAGCAGTATCCGCACGAGTTCTCCGGCGGTATGCGTCAGCGTGTCGTCATCGCCATCGCTGCCGCCTGCCGTCCGCAGATCCTCATCTGTGACGAGCCCACCACCGCTCTGGACGTGACCATTCAGGCACAGATCCTGCAGCTCATCCGTGACCTGCAGAAGGAGCTGGGCATGTCCGTTATCTACATCACCCATGATTTGGGCGTTGTGGCAAACGTGGCAGACCGCGTGGCTGTCATGTACGCCGGCCAGATCGTCGAGTACGGCACCGTCGAGGAGATCTTCTACGACGCATGGCACCCCTACACCTGGGCTCTGCTGCAGGCTC
>ERZ835109.945-NODE-945-length-28161-cov-2.772611_pt1 | contig 28161 bp, 22 predicted proteins | sample MGYA00519946_ERZ835109 | MGnify/ENA primary metagenome ERZ835109 (study PRJEB31850, sample SAMEA3708771) | human gut metagenome | biome: human gut; feature: human-associated habitat; material: faeces | place: China | collected 2014 ...
TTCGCCTAAATCAGAAGGATATTCCATGTCCCCTCTTTGCAGGATTGCCGTAACTGCCGCAACCTCGCAGAAGGGTATTTCCTTTTCCGCCGTAAAGCTATGGTCTGCACCTGCCGCCGCATCAACGGCAATCTTTTCGCCGCCATCGCAGGAAAGATAGAACTGCAAGGAGGTATCCCCCGTTTTCCATTCCTTCGGCATTGCCGTCATGCGAAGCGTCACCTTTTTCTCCTTCAGATTTGCCGCTACAATCTCCACACTGCTCTCCTGCAAGGGGTTATCCGCTTCCGCCAAGCTGCTCGCAATGCCGTCTTGGATATTGCTGATGCTGTTCCACATCTGCGATTCTATATTCTGGCATCTGTTGTTCATGTTTTGCGCTTCCCTGCGGATGAGCGCTCTTGTCTGCATCCCCTGTAAGAAAACCGCAATCAGCAGAATGATCACACAGCCGTAAAAATCCCTGCGCGTCACAGGATACTGCTTCTTTTTCTCCTGCTTTTCGTCCTGTCTTTCCTCCGGATGTTCAAGCCTTTTTTCTTCCATACGCGCCTCCTTTTTTATTTCAGCCAGTTTTTCACAACGTCCTTAATTTCATTTTTCTCGCAGACGTTCTTATGCAGAATCGGTCTATGCTCCAGTCCCACAATGGGCGCAGGCACCGCAACGCCGCTGATTCTTTCCAGATCTGCCTGCAATGCAAAGGCATCCCCATCCGCATATTTCGCATCCAGTGCTGTCATTACGTCCTTTGTGAATTTATACGGGCTTGCGGTGGAAACAATCACCATCGGCGTATTGTCGCCGCTCTCCGCCTTATATTTCTGATATGCCGCATAAGCAACTGCTGTGTGCGTATCCATCACATAGCCTGTTTTTTCGTAGAAATCCTTGATTGCCGCAAAGGTTTCCGCCTCTGTTGCATATTCGCCGCTGATTTTCTTTTCTGTTATCTCCGCATGGTAAACGCCGTCCCTGTTCAGGCTTTCCATTTCCGACTTTGTCGCAGCCTGTCCGCCCATGTGTGCCAGCAGACGTTCCAGATTGCTGGAAATCAGAATATCCATGGAGGGAGAAACCGTTACATGGAAGGCTCTGTTTTTATTATATTCGCCTGTGCGGAAGAAATCGTACAGCACCTTATTGTCATTGGATGCACAAACGAAATGCCCCACAGGCAGTCCCATCTTCATGGCATACCAGCCTGCAAGAATATCCCCGAAGTTCCCTGTCGGTACAGTAAAATTCAGCGCCTCGCCGTTTTTGATTTCGCCCATGCGTACCGCCTGCAAATATGCCCAGAAATAATATACAATCTGCGGCACCAGTCTGCCGATGTTGATGGAGTTCGCCGAAGAAAATTGGAATCCCTTCGCCGCCAGCTCCTGCTCCAGCGCCTTATCCGTGAAAATGCTCTTTACCGCCGACTGCGCATCATCAAAGTTCCCCTTGATGCCAACCACGCAGGTATTCGCACCCTCCTGCGTATTCATCTGCAGCTTCTGCACGGGGCTGACCCCATCCTCCGGGAAGAATACCATAATTCTTGTACCCTCCACGTTTGCAAAGCCCTCCAGTGCCGCCTTGCCTGTATCGCCGCTTGTCGCAGTCAGAATCACAATCTCCTTATCCAGACCGTTCTTTTTCGCCGCGGTTTTCATCAGATAAGGCAGTATGGAAAGCGCCATATCCTTAAATGCAATTGTCGGACCGTGGAACAGCTCAAGATAATATGCGCCTGCCTTCTTTACAGTCGGTGCAATTGCCGGTGTGTCAAAGCGATCATTATAGGCATTTTTGATACAAGTCTTTAATTCCTCTTTTGTATAATCTGTCAAAAACTGCTTCATAACTTCGTAAGCCACTTCCTTATAATCCATGGCTGAAAGTTCTTCCATTGTCTTATCGAGCTTTGGAAGTGCGTCCGGAACGAACAATCCACCGTCCTTTGCCAATCCCTGCAGAATTGCCTGTGATGCTGTATATGCCTGCTTGTCTCCTCTGGTGCTATAGTATAATACTCCCATCCTTCTCCTCACATTCTGCTGCAGAAGCAGCCTTTTTTGCTATGTTAGACGGCTAACCGCCGTTGCTCACAAGTATATCAGACTTTCTTTACCGCGTCAACACTCTACTATACAACAAAAATGAGACTTTCAAAACTCTTTTTTAAGATTTCTATAAGGTTTTGGCTCTCCCCTTTTTTTCTCTGTTTCTGTCTGCTATACTGGTCGCATCTTACACTTTTCAGAAAGGAACAATATCATATGACTACTGCAACTATATCGAAAAAAAAGACGCGCCGTCCCAGACGCATCCTTTTCATCCTGCTGCCGATTCTCCTTATTCTGGTTCTCGGCTTCAGTATTTTATTCTTTTTAAGTCACCAAAATCTTCTCTTCCAGTTTCGGAATGATCTCGCTGCCACGTTTCATCAACAAAGTCTCCCGCAGACCGTTTCCGTCTCCACATACACCATACAGCTTGATGATCTTCTTTCTGATCCAAACTGCACAAAGAATCAGGCATTGATGCTGATCAATGACACATATCCGCTTTCCGATTCTTTTCAGCCAGAAATCTCTTCCTATAAAGATACGGATGTACAGATGAATTCCTGCATTCAGGACGCTTATGCAGCCATGTCTGCCACCGTGCGAGAGCAGTTTGACGTTCCACTTTATGTGCGGGAAGCATACCGTACCGCCAAAGAACAAGAAGAGAAAACAGAGGAAAACAGCGCGGTTGCCGCTGAAGTCGGCGCAAGCGAACATCAGGCAGGTCTTGCGCTCGATCTTTATGTCCCACAGTTCGGCGGATGGGCTTTTACAAAATCGGCAGCCGGACGTTTTGTTGATACCAACTGCCGGGATTATGGTTTTATCGTCCGCTATCCGTCCTACGGAGAAAAGCAAACTGGCATCCCCTACGAACCGTGGCATCTGCGCTATGTCGGCCTTCCCCATTCCCAGATCATCATGGACGAATATCTGACTCTCGAAGAGTATATTGACTTGTTGAAACCAGGTTCCTTTTATCAGTATGGTTCTTATCTAATTTCCCACCAGAATGGCAGGGTCATCGACGCGCCATCCGGCTGGAAACATGTAACCGTATCCGAAGATAATCTCGGCGGCTACTTATTTACGTGGGAGCTTTAACATCACAGCAAAATTTATGTAAACTTTATAGATTAGAAAGCAAGCAGTCCTTATATTTCTCTTGTATACTCCTTCAGCCACTCATTCTCCTCTGGTGTCATGTATGGAGAAATCTTCTCATAAACCATCTTATGATAGTCGTTGAGCTGCTTTACATCCTCTGCATTTAAATACTGCTTGTCGATTCCATCTAGATCAATTGGAACGTATGTAATGTTTTCAAAGCCCATAAACTGACCGTACTGGTTCTTCTCACCCTTAAAGCAGATAAGCTCATTCTCAGTGCGGATTCCGTACTGATCCTGTAAATAGATACCTGGCTCATCTGTTGTTATCATACCAGCCTCAAATGGATTGTCAAAGCCTGGACGATACTGCCAGCGGAAGCTGTTTGGTCCCTCATGAACGTTTAACAGATAGCCTACGCCATGACCTGTTCCACACTGATAGTCAAGATTCTCCTTCCAGATTGGCTCACGGCAGATTACGTCAAGACTGATGCCGTTGCAGCCGTAAAGAAATTTCACATTTGCCAGATTCAGGTTACTCTTAACTACCATGGTGAAGTGCTTTTTCTGGATATCAGAAATTGGTCCTAACACGAATGTTCTTGTAATATCTGTTGTTCCAGTGTCATAATGACCGCCTGAATCAACTAAAAGCATACCCTGTGGCTCTAGCTTTGCTGCCGTATCCGGCTCTGCCTTATAATGCATCATTGCTGCATTTGCATTATAACCTGCAATTGTATCAAAGCTGATATCACGATATCCTTCCATCTGCTCACGAAGACTTTGCAGATAGTCTGATACACTAACCTCATCCATCGGAATCTTTCCGACATTCTTCTTTAACCAATACATAAACTTAGTTACGGCAATACCGTCAAGAAGATGAGCCTTTCTTGTATTTTCAAGCTCAATCTCGTTCTTGATAGCTTTCATCAGCTGAGATGGATTTGCCTTGCTTACAATATGAACAGTCTCAGACAGTGCATTTGTGATGCGATAATTTACCTTTCTCTTATCAAGAAGAACGGTGCTGTGCTCAGGAATAGTCGCTGCATATGCATAGACGTCCTCATATGGGCGAATGGTAATGCCGCACTCTGCTGCCATCTCTTTAACTGCATCGCTTAATGCATTCTCCTCAACAAACCACATTGCATCTTCTTTTCCGATTACAAGGAAAGAAAGCACAACAGGAACGTGTGGAATATCATCTCCTCTGACATTTAAAATCCATGCAATATCATCAAGTGTACTGATGATATGATACTGTGCATCTTCCTTTTCCATCTGCTCACGGACACGTGCAAGCTTAGAAGCAGTTGCTTCACCATTAAATTCGTCCTTTAAGACATCGGCTGGCTGATGAACAAGTTCCGGGCGATCTGTCCACACCTCATCTAAAAGATCCTTGTCAGTCTTAAGACTTCCATGCTTCTTTGCTGCGATCTTTGCAAACTCCTTTGCATCATTTGTGTTGACTACTCTTGCGTCAAAACCGATGCACTGTCCTTCCTGCAGCTTTTCACCTAAATACTGCATAACAGTCGGAACACCTTCCTGTCCCATCTTCATAAGGCCAAAGCCTGATCCTTCAATCTGGTTTGCCGCCTGAATAAAGTAGCGTCCGTCTGTCCAAAGCCATGCTTCTTCCTGTCCAATAACTGCTACACCTGCAGAGCCGGTAAAGCCAGTTATAAACTTTCTTGCCTTGAAGTACTCTACCACATATTCAGACTCATGAAAATCTGCTGTTGGAATATAGTAATAATCAATTCCCTCTCTCTTCATGATTGCCCGCAACGCGGTAATTCGTTTGCTGTCCATTTTTTCTCCTTTTTCCTTTGCGTCTGTCCGTTCTCATTATTACAATCGGTCAATTTAGCCGATTCTTACTTATTATTTTTGTCTTCAGCCTCTGCATGAAGCCGTGTTAGATGCTGCACAATCGTTCTTTCATATCCATTCTCAGATGGGCGATAAAAATGCTCATTTTCCATGGTATCAGGCAGATACTGCTGTTTCACATAATGGTTTTTATAATCGTGCGCATACTTATATCCATCTCCATGACCAAGCTTTCCTGCACTCTTATAGTGTGTATCCTGCAAATGTGACGGCACTGGCGGTGTCTTATGATTCTGTACATAATTCATCGCCTCTGAAATTGCCATATACGCAGCATTGCTCTTTGGTGCACATGCCACATAAGTAGCAGCATGTGACAATATAATCTGCGCTTCTGGCATACCAATACGCTCAATGGCCTGAGAAGCCGCAACTGCTACGACAAGTGCCTGAGGATCAGCATTTCCCACATCCTCCGATGCACAAATCATGATACGACGTGCTATAAAGCGGATATCTTCACCTGCATATAGCATACGCGCCAGATAATAAACTGCGGCATCAGGATCAGAGCCACGCATACTTTTAATAAATGCACTGATCGTATCATAATGATTATCGCCGCTCTTATCGTAACGCACAGCACGCTTTTGAATACATTCCTGCGCCGTATCAAGCGTGATATGAATCATTCCATCGTCAGAGCGATCCGTCGTCAGCACTGCAAGCTCAATGCCATTTAATGCGGCGCGTGCATCACCGTTTGCAGCATCACTTAAAAATTCAGCGGCATCATCATCAAGCATAGCATGATAGCTTCCCATACCACGCACAGGATCGCTCACGGCACGCTTAATCAGCTCTTTGATATCTTCCTTTTCCAAATTGTGCAGCTCAAAAATAATGGATCTGGAAATCAGAGCTGGATTTACCTCAAAATATGGGTTTTCTGTCGTTGCGCCAATCAAAATGATTGTTCCATCCTCTACAAATGGAAGCAGATAATCCTGCTGTCCTTTATTAAAACGATGAATCTCATCAATAAAAAGAATAGTCCTGCGTCCGTACATTCCCTGAAGGTCTTTTGCACGCTTTACTACGTCCTCCATATCTTTTTTTCCGGCTACAGTTGCATTAAGCTGTGTAAACTCAGAGCTTGTCGTATTGGCGATCACCATCGCAAGCGTTGTCTTTCCTGTTCCTGGCGGACCATAAAAAATAACGGAGCTAAGCTTATCTGCCTTAATTGCGCGGTACAGCATCGTATTCTTCCCGATGATATGCTTTTGACCAACAACTTCATCAAGTGTTTTTGGACGCATACGCGACGCAAGCGGTGATTCCTTTTGCTGAGTTTCTCTCATATAATCAAATAAATCCATACTCATTGTCCTGTCCATCTCTTACTATTCACGGTGGAGACTGGCAAATCACTTTGCAAGTTTCTTTGTGAACTGTATCCAATCTTAGCACGTTTAGCAGCAAAAAACAACTATGCAAACAGCAATTCCTCAACAGTAACAAATTCATATCCCTGACGCTGCAATTCATCAATCACAATAAAGGCAGCCTGCACACTTGTCTTATAAATATCATGTAATAAAATAATATCCCCCGGCTTAACCTGACGCAAAATATCTGCTGCGATCTGTTTCGTATCTGTGCGCTTCCAGTCAAGCGGATCAACATCCCAGTAAACTGCAATCATATTTTGCGGACAATCTTTTTTATGATCCCATTCTCCATACGGTGGTCTTAAGTAAATAACTTCCTGCCCTGTAATCTCCTTAATTACATCATTTGCTGCCTTTACCTGTGAACATGCCTGACTGCTGCTTAACATATTCAGCTGAACATGACTATATGTATGATTTCCAATTAAGTGACCTTCCTCACTCATACGGCAAATCAACTCTGGATTTTGCTCTGCCTTCTCACCAATCACAAAAAAGGTGGCACGTACTTTTCTTGCCTTAAGCCCATCAAGCAATAACGCTGTTGTCTTAGCATCCGGGCCATCATCAAATGTAATAGCAACCTTTTTTTCATCCCTCTGCCAGACGATTTGCTCAGACTCTCCTGCTGCCAATACATAAAAGCCACAGGAAATAAGTACTGCTATGGACAAGAGCACTACTATACTCCGCATTTTATTTACTTGTGTTTTGTATATTTTTGACTGTTTGGACATACCAGACTCTTTCTTTATGTCTTACCTATTTTTATGTCACATTCAAGTTTCTAATGCATTGCACTCGAACCATTTGCCTAGATATCTGGACACATACAAAAAGGCACACCAGCCTTCTAAGCTGATGTGCCAATGTAAAATCAAATTTACTGTGCCTTCTGCATCTGAACCTGAGGTTCTTGAGTCTCTGCTTCGGAAGAACCCTCCTCTGTATCTGCCTCAGTCGTATCAGTAATAGTTGAACGATCTGCCAGTGTTACAGTAATCTGAGTCTCTGTATACTGGTTGCCGTTTGGTCTTTGGACTGTGATTGTAACACTCTCACCTGCTGCGTAGTAAGAAAGTGCAGATCTAAGTGTTTCAAAACTAGATACCTTCTGTCCATCAACTGCGGTAATGATATCATTCAGCTGCAGTCCCGCATCAGATGCCGGGCTTCCCTCTGTGATCTTCGTTACCATTGCGCCTTCTGGCATACCAAATCTCTGTACATACTCAGTAGGTACGTCAACACCCTGAATGCCAAGATATCCTCTCTGATCCTCGTCTACCTGAACCTTTGTCTTCTGGTTCATCATGTTGTTGATCAGATCCTCTACGGAAGAAATCGGAATTGCATATCCCATGCCCTCTACGCCTTCACCTGAGCTCTTTGCAGAGTTAATTCCAATCAGATGACCGTTTGCATCAAACAGTCCGCCGCCGCTGTTACCAGCATTGATAGCCGCATCAATCTGCATCATACTTCTTGTTACATTATCATCAGATGTAGTTACGTCCTTGTTAAGTGCACTTACATGACCAAATGTGGTAGTCTGACCAAGACCAAGTGCATTTCCGATTGCCATGACACCCTGACCAACCTTAACATCATCAGAATTGTCAATAGTAGCAACAGAAATTGCATTTAAGGTATCCTCTGGAATGTCAGACAGCTTTACTGCCAAAACTGCGATATCTGCATCAGAATCGGCACCCTTTAAGTTTGCCTCTACCTCAGTTCCATCAACAAATGTAACTTTTCTTTCCTTGGTGGAAGCTGTATAGCTGTAATACATTGTGTTGCCTGTTTTGTCATATACAGCAACATGATTATTTGTAACCATCAGAAGCTCATCCTCTGTCTTTCCGATAATTACACCTGAACCATATGCCTCAGACTCCTGTGTTGATGTCTGGTTCTGATTCTGACCATTTCCATAGAAGAAATTAAAAAGATCAGAACCACCATTTGATGTACTGGTAACTTCAATTACATTTGTTACAGAAACAACCTGCGGCAGGCACTGTGCAGCCAGATCTGAATAATCAGTAAGGGAAGATGCCACAATATCAGGTGTTGTCTCATCCTTTGAAAGATTCATTGTGGATGCTGCCTGAACGGTATTTTCTGTGTTCTGTGTCAGAAGTGATCCGCCCCAGAAGCTTCCGCCAATAACTGCAACACCTGCAAGAACTGCTGCTGCCTTGTGCAGATTTCTTCTTGACTTATTTTGTCTTCTCTGCTTTCTATTTTCATTATTGTTGTCATAATTAAAATTGGTTTCTGGATACATCATAGTAGAACCTCCTATATAATAAGCCTTGCATTTAGCTTGGCTTTGTTTCTTTGTTATGTCTATATACTATCAGTGATCTGTGTTTAAATTGTGTACTTTTCTTTAAGCATTCGTGAAAAAAAGCCCCATATACCACATATTTGTGATATACAAGGCTTTTTAACTTTATATCGTTTCTGTATTTACTGTCCGACTCCAAATGCTTTCTGAATGGTATAGCTAATGTCTTTTACTGTCTGGGATGGTTCATATCCATCATCGCCAAACAAATATGTGTGAAGCTTCTTTACATCTCCTGCCAGATCAGTGCAGACTAATGAATCCTTTACGCCAAAGACACCAAGCGTTCCAAGTGTCAGATCATACGTATACGGGAATCCTTCTGTATCAGTAATACTATAGCTGTTTACATCTGCTGCCAGAGCAAACAATTCATCATTCGACAGCGTTGTATTGATATTTGGACACGCATAGCGCACTGCTGTAAGAAGTGCTGATGGTGACGCTACCTTTGCCTGCTGAAGCATCTTATCGATTACTTCGCGCTGACGGCTTGTTCTTCCCATATCCATACCTGTCGTATAACGGTTACGACAATATGCAACTGCATATACACCATTACAAAGCTGATAACCTGCCTGTGTCAGCTGAGGCTGCCAGATACCTGTTGCCTCCTCGATCTCCGTGATGTAACCTGTAATATATCCCTTTTCAACCTCTTCCGGAGTAATATCAAGATAAATGCCGCCGATCGCGTCAATAACACGAATAAGTGCTGCCCAGTTAACTACAACAACATCCTGAATCTGAAGATCAAGATTCATATTGATCATACTGATCATATCAGTGTCGCTTCCCTTTGCAAACTCAGAGTTTGCAAGGTCAAATTCATCTCTTGAATACATCTTAAGAAGTGTATCACGATAAATAGACACTAGCTTAACTTCCTTTGTTTTTACATTGATGCTGCAGATCATCATAACGTCAGACTGAACACCATTTCCACCGCCAAGATTAGCCTGATCTCTTGCATCAACACCAACTAATAAAATATTCCAGTAACCATTTACTGTTTCCTGATGACTTAAAATATCATCAACTGTCGTAGCCTGTGTAACTTCACTTACATTAATCACACTTCCAGGCTTTGCAGATGAAGACTCTGGTACACTTTCCTGCTCACCAGATTTTTCAGACTCTTTTTCCTGTTCCTTGCTTTGCGGCTCCGTCGTGGCTGTCTGCGCCTCCTCCTGCTGATCATTATCTCCCTTATTTGCAAACGTTGCCACGTAAATTTCTTTCTGATTAATTTTTGAACGCTGCATCGTGTTGAGAATACTAACTGCATAACAGCAAATCGAAAGTGCACAGACAAGAAGGAACTCTGTAATTACCAAAAGAGTTCGTCTGACTCTTCTTGCCTTAGCAGCCTTTTTTCGCTGCTGCTCTCTTTTGTTTTTCATTGAGGAACGTTTTTCAGCCATTTTCTTATTATGCCTTTCTGTAGCCTGCTCTCTATACAGGTACTATTTTTTTAATATGCATTCTTATTGACAAAGCCTTTAAATACAGTCAAGAATAAAATCCGGATATCAAAACTGACGCTCCAGTTTTCAATGTAGAAAAGATCAAGTTCAATGCGCTTACGAATAGAGGTATCCCCTCGAAGACCATTCACCTGTGCCCATCCAGTCATACCCGGACGCACCTGATGCTTAATCATATAACGCGGGATCTCTTCCTTAAACTTATCTACAAAAAACGGTCGTTCCGGACGTGGACCAATCAGGCTCATATCGCCCTTTAAAACATTAAAGAGCTGCGGAAGCTCATCAATACTTGTTTTTCTTATAAAGCGGCCAACCGGAGTCACTCTCACATCATTCTTTGTCGTCCATTTGCTTACCTCCTCGGAAGCCTTCTGTACAGTCATTGAACGAAACTTATACATTTTGAATGGACGATTATGAAGTCCGACACGCTCCTGCTTAAAAATGAGCGGTCCTGGTGAGCTTACCTTTACTGCAATAGCAGCTGCCAGCATAATTGGTGAAAACAAGACTATGCAAAGCAGTGATCCTACTATATCCATCGCACGCTTTATAAATGCATTTCCTGCCTCCATAAGCGGTACATGACGTATATGGATAAGTGGAAGGCCAAGAAAATCAACCGTATATGGCTTCGTTGAGATGATATCGTTATAATCTGGAACAAACTCGGTGTGAACGCCTGATTTCTCGCAAACATGAACGATCTCCTCGAGACGGTCGTATTCCTTTAGCTTCAATGTAATGATGATGCTCTCTGCAATATTTTTTGAAAGATATTCCTCCAAAGACTCTATTGAACCAAGAACTGAAATGCCCCTAACTGACTCATTTGTGTGTAAATGATCATCTAAAATACCTAAAATATCATATCCCCACTGCTTATGCGTCAGAACACGTTCAATATAAGCCTCTGCTGCCTGACTGTAACCGACAATCAATACTGGTTTTCGGTTGAAGCGGCTGTTTCCAAGCTTCATCAGGATGAATCGGAATATATTTCTCCAGACAACCATAAATATTGTATTTAAAATGGTCATCCATAAAATCATCATTCGCGAAAAGCCAACAATCCAGTTGTAGCCCTCTGTGTTTGAGATCACAAAGAATACGGCAAATAAAATCAATGCGCCAATAATATTTACTTTGCCGATTAAAACTGCCTCTTTTCTTCTTCCTGTCATGCGAAACGAACCATATATATGGAAGAACGCATACAGCATCAGATAGCTTATAACAATAATCATAAGCGGCGGCCAGTAATTACGGCTGTCAAATGGCGCCAGATTATTTTGAAGTGCAAACTGGATCAGATAACTGATCACGTAAGATACGGTCAGCACAATTGCATCAATCACAACACTTACTGCCGTATAGGTTTGTTGTTTTCCTGTATTCATAAAAACCCTTTCAGGAACTGCTTTTTAAGCAGCATGTAAGCCTTTGATAAAGAAAAACTGTCAAAAGCCGTACCTATCATACTTGAAAATTGCCAAAAGTACAACCCCAAATTTCCTGTATTTTGAAATTGTAAGAAAAACGTAACTATTCTGCTTATAGCTTTCGCTTTGCCAGCTCTATAATATACGTAATTGTATTTTCCCACAGTTCCTTTTGTATCTGCCAATAATTTCGTATATCTCTTCCTCTAAAAAATACCTTTTTACATTTTTTTCTAGTTGAGATTCCTTCCTTTAATCCATCGACATAATCCTTTCCAAAGCCGATCTTCATAAAGAAACACCATTTTACAAAATATCCTGCTACCAATGCCGGTGCATTTAAAATAAGCTGTGGCAGCGGCATATTCTTATAGTTGACATACACTGAATTTCGTGCAGAAAGCTTTACCTTGAAACTATTATATTTAGAACCGCTTGTTCCACTGCCCACATGGTATACCTTTGCTGTCGGACAATATACATTTCGATATCCCTGAATCTTCGCCCTATAGCCAAGATCTAGATCCTCTAAATACGCAAAATGCAGTTCATCAAATAATCCTACCTTTGCAAACAGTTCTCTTCGGTACATAGCAGCACCTGCACAAGCTGAAAAAACTTCAGCCGGCTCACGATAGTCACCAACTGGCTGACCCACACCTCGCTGAAATGCCCAGCCAAGACAAGTGTAAAGATCACCAGCATCATCCATCTTTTCATGGTCATGAAACTGAATCATCTTGCAGCTTACAGAAAAAATATCATCAGCTGATTCCATTGTCTTTATCAGTTCCTCTACCATCTTCGGGAAGGAACGTGTATCGTTATTTAACAACAGTACATATGGTGTCGTGCACATGCCAATTCCCACATTGACACCTCCGGAAAAGCCAAGATTGTGTCTCATTACTGCAATCTTTACCCACGGATAATGTTCTCTTATATAAGAAACACTGTCATCCTGCGATGCATTGTCAATCACAAGCGTCTCAAAATCCTTGCTTGTCTGACGCTCCAATGAAGAAAGGCAATCATCTAAAAAACGCTTTCCATTATAGTTCGGAATGACAATCGTTACTTTCTTTTCCATTCTGCTACCCATGCCTTTCCACAATTATTTTTTTGATGCTGAATATTCTCCTCGCGCAATCAGCTGCTGCTTACGCGCTTCTTTTATAGTATGGTTAATTTTGTAATACTCCAGATAAGACAAATTCGGGTTATAATATGGATCAACAAAAGTTGACAAAATATCCCACTTTGAATTTAAAAGCATCATCTCGTTTCCAAAACGAATGAAACGCTCTGTCGTATCTTCCATACCTCTTGATTTTGACTCATAGTGGAAAAGTTTTACATCGGCATCATATACAATAAGATAACCAGCTTTTCTTACCTTCAGACAAAAATCAACATCATTAAACGCAACCTGGAACTCATCTTCAAGTCCGCCTACTTCCTCATATACTGATCTTTTTACAAGAAGACATGCTGCTGTAACTGCTGACACATCCTGTGAAGAAATAGCTCTTCCCATGTAACCTGGATCATCCTCATGAATACCCTTAAAGACATGATCTGCCAGTCCGCCAGCGCCTACCAAAACACCGGCATGCTGAACGGTATGATCATTGTATAACAGTTTTGCACCAACAATACCAACCTCAGGACGCATGCAAAAGCCTAACATACTCTGGAAAATATCAGGTGTTATAAGCTCAACATCATTATTCAGCAGCATGATATAATCACCCTTTGCAAACTTAAAGCCAAAGTTGTTGATTGCAGAGTAATTAAAGCCAGCTTCCCAATACACAACCTTTACGTTGTCATGCTCCTTTTCAATCTTTTCATAGTAAGCAAAAGTTTCCGGCAATACACTATTATTTTCAATGATAATAAACTCATAATTTTGATAGTCAGCACGCTCAAAAAATGAATTTAGGCATACATCTAAATCGTCTGTGTGGTCCTTATTAGGAATCAGGATAGATACAAGCGGCTCCTCTTTTAATGTAAACTTTGTCTGATACCAACCATCAACCGCACCTTCCTGTGCACGTGCATTCCAGCCAAGACGCTTATAATGTGCATTTAAGGCTGCCTTTCCTGCATGAATTGCATACATCTTGTTTCCCTGACTTGCTGCAGTTGACTGATTTGAGCAGCGCCAATGATACAAAATACGCGGACAATGATAGATTTTTTTAGTATGCTCCGTCAGACGAATCACAAAATCATAATCCTGTGCACCGTCAAATTTCTCGTTCAGTCCTCCTACAGTGTCTACAAGTGATTTTCTCACTGCAAGAAAATGGCACATATAATTATTTGCATGGAGCAAATCGATATTAAAATCAGACTTGAAATGCGGATAAAAATAATGAGCTGCATACTCATCTGTCTTATCCTCATCACTGTAGAATACATCAATCGTCTTGTCTTTATTTAGTGCATCCGCGTAGCAAAATAGTGCATCTGGCTCCAGAAAATCATCATGATCCAGGAAAGCTATAAACTCACCTGTTGATGCGGCAATACCAGCATTTGTGTTTTGTGCAATTCCAAGATTTTTTTCAAGACGAATCACCCTGATACGCTTATCTCTCATTGCCCAGTTTTCTAATAGTGATGTCAGATGTACATCCTCTGGAGATGCATTTACAAGACACAGCTCCCAGTTTGCATAGCTTTGGTACATCATAGAGCGCACCAAATCCTTTAAAAATTTTGCCGGAGTATGATAAAGCGGAACAACAACAGAGAACTTCGGTGCATACGAAAATTTTGTTTTCCTCTGCTCAAAAAGCTCCTGTCTGCTTACACGCATAATACGAAGCCATGTATCGTAATCCGCATACTCATTTCCTGTCAGCTTCTTTTTCAGCCAAATCAGACTTTTCTTTGTACTTACGTACTGTGCCTTGCTTTCCTTTAAAAACTTTCTTGCTGCAATCAATGCCGGATTTAATGGAAGACTCTGCTCAGTTATAACATTTCCCTGTGCATTTTTTTCCTTAAAATGAACTGTTACCAGATGCTGACCGCGAAATGGAATCTCAAGAAAGATTCCAACATGGCCTGCCTTTGGATCGCCATATTTAGCAAGACCTACATCTGGTCTTGCTGCCCATGTAACGATTGCATCAACTGGTGTCTTTTTCTCATCGGTAACTGTAATTTCAATTTCATTCTCCGCAACAGATGACACAGCCCAACCAGTTGCAAATATTTTTCCGTTTTTTACAAATATCGAATCAAAACAATATTCCATTGCTTTTCCTTTCGCGTTTGATACCATCCTGCCTTATGGCAGCTTGTAATAACCGTTTTTCAGTGAAAGATTTCTATTGTAATAAGGATCAGTGCCCATTACATGTTTCCACTTATTTTTCATATATTCTGCTTCTCTTGCCAGTCTTGCCTGCTTCTGCGGTGAATCCTCATAGCCTCTTGAACGTGACTCATAATGATACAGATGTGCAAATGCATCATACACAACAAGATATCCTGCCTCGCGAAGCTTCAGACACAGATCAACATCATTGTATGATACTGCAAGATGCTCGTCCATACCACCAACTTCTTCATACACCTTCTTACGAATAAGAAGACATGCTCCGGTTACTGCAGAAAGATCCTGTGAAAATGAAGCTCGTCCCATATAGCCTGGATCATGCTCTGGGTATTCCAAAAACTGATGGAATGCCACTCCCTCAACACCAACTATAACACCAGCATGCTGGACTGTATCATCCTCATATAACAGCTTTGCACCTACAGCACCTACATCTGATCTTCTTGCATAGCCAACCATGCTCACAAGAAAATCTGGATCAATTACCTGTGTATCGTTATTTAATAAAAGAAGATATTCTCCATTAGCTTTTTTAGCTGCAAAATTTTGAATTGCTGCATAATTAAAGCCATGCTTCTCAGAATGACGTGCATCATCCATCTTCCAGGTCTCTACACGTATGCGCTCATCCTGTTTCTTTAACTTTTCATAATAGTCAAAAGTTGCCTGATCCTCACTATTATTTTCGATAATAAGAATCTCAAAATTTGTATATTCTTTTGTGGCAAGAAGCGATCTCACACAGCGATCAAGATCCTCTGTATGGTCTTTATTAGGAATCACAATTGTCACAAGAGGACGCTCTGTATACAGATACGTTGTCTTATAATACCCTGGTAAAAATGTATTGTCAACCTTCGCCTCAATTCCATGACGATCATAATATTCCTGCAGTGCACGCTTTCCAGCCTCAAATGCATATGATTTGCTGTCTGTATTAGCAGAAGTGGAACCCTTATGGCAGCGCCAGCTATAGAGAATCTTTGGAACATGAACAACACTCTTACTCTCATCAATACAGCGAAGCACCAGATCAAAATCCTGTGCACCATCAAAATTTGGACGGAAACCGCCGACCTTTTTTATAATAGATGTCTTCACTGCAAAAAAGTGACAGATATAATTGTTTGTGTGAAGAAGATCTGGATTATAATCTGACTTAAAATGAGGAAAATAATGAAGCTTTCCTTCCTGATCTACCTTATCCTCATCACTGTATATACAATCAGCATCACCATTTTCGTTTATTGCTTTTACAAATTCAAATAAAGCATTCGGTGACAGAAAATCATCATGATCAAGAAGTGCTGTATAGCTGCCTGTCGCAAGCGCCAGTGCCTCATTCGTATTTCCTGCAATTCCCAAATTTTTTTCCAATTTACGGTACTTGATTCGTGGCTCTTTGCTCATATATTTACGCACCTGCGCATCAAGTTCTTCATCCTCTGGGCTTCCATTTGCAAGGCACAGCTCCCAATTTTCGTAAGTCTGCTTTTGTACACTTTGAATCATATCGTCTAAAAAAACTAAAGGTGTGTGATACAGCGGAACAATAATTGAAAACTTCGGATGAAGTGCAAAATGAGTAGTCTTTTCTTTTAGGCGCTTAGCAAACCCTGGATACTGCTTCTCGTACCAGATTGCGTATTTTTTTTCCTCTGGTTCAAGATCCATATATTTTTCCTCAAGACAGAAATCTTTAATGCTTTTGGCACGCTGCAGTCGACGAATACGACCCTTAATGCCATGCTGATAGCGATAAGCAGCCAAAAGACCTGGACAGTCAATAAGCTGCTCTAATACATCCTCTGGATGTTCCTTACTTGTAAATACCGCGTAGCAATTTGTCATTTCACCCGGCTCAAATGAAAATGTAAGACCATATTTGTCAAAGGACGCATCCTGATAAATGACCTGTCCTACATCGGCACGTTTTACGCGGCTTACCTGAGCATCAAGGATGCTTCCATCCTCCTTGCGAATGGTAAGACACACCTCGTCTCCTGCCATTTCTGGTGCCGCCCATCCAGCACAAGTCACTTTTCCATTCAGATATACAACTGAATCTAACGAACTTCTCATACCAATCCTTTCTGCCCGAAGCTTTGCATCTGTTTTTGTTACAGTCTGTAGGCGTCACACACTTCCTTAACATCGCCAAACATCTTCACCGTATGGTTTTCAAGCCATACAACACGGTTGCACATTTCACGAATCTGATCCAGATTGTGTGATACATATAAAACTGTAGTTCCTCCCGCCATCAATTCCATCATACGTGCGTGGCTCTTTTTCTGGAAATTTTCATCACCAACAGAAAGGATTTCATCAACGATCAAAATTTCAGGGTTGACAACCGTTGCGATTGAAAAAGCCAGACGCATCAGCATACCTGATGAATAATTTCGAATCGGTGTATTGATAAATTCACCGAGTTCTGAAAATTCCAATATGTCGTTATAGCGTGATTCAAGAAATTCCTTTGAATATCCTAAAACCGCACCGTTTAAATAAATATTTTCCTTTCCGGTCAAATCGTAGTCAAAGCCGGAGCCAAGCTCAAGCATCGGCACAATACCACCTCCGCGATAAACGCTTCCCTCTGTTGGTTTTAAAATTCCGGAAATGATCTTTAAAATTGTACTTTTTCCAGCTCCGTTTCGGCCTATTAAACCGATTACCTCGCCTCTTTTTACATCAAATGACACATTCTTAAGCGCCCAAAAATCCTTATATTCCACCTGGCGCTTAAGCATCTTTGTCACCATCTCCTTAATACTCGTAACCCTGTCGTTTGCCATGCGAAAACGCATAGACACATTTTCGACGCGGATTATGCTGTTATTTTCATCTGCCATTTTTATTAACTATGCCTTTCCATAACCTGCAAAAACCTTCAAAAGCTTTCAAAAGCCTTCGAATTGTAATGATCTTTATAAACTTAGATATACAGTACAAACTGATCCTGCGTCTTTTTAAATACTGTGCCGCCGATTATAATCATGACAAGTGAACAAATCGCACAGATAAAATACTCGCTGATTGCAGGAGAACATCCATCAATAATAATAGTACGTACAAACGTTACATAATGATACAGAGGATTAAACTGCATCACCTTAGCCAGCCATCCTGCACCACTTCTTTCCAGCATACCTGTACTGTAGATGATCGGTGTTGCATACATCCACATGGTAGAAATAACTCCCCACAAAAACTCAACATCATGGAAAAATACCATGAGGCTTGAAAGCAGAAATCCCATGCCAACTGCAAAAGAAATCACAAAAATAAGTGCAAGCGGCAGTAAAAGAATTGACCAGCGAATATACAAACCATTAAACAGACCATAGAAAATCGTAACCAGAAGAAGCGGAACCATTGAAAGCACCATGTTGATGCTTGCAGACAGAACCTTTGTAACCGGATAAATATATTTTGGCACATAAACCTTTGTAATCAAAGATGCATTGCTGATAATTGCACGCATTGCCTGATTACAGCAATCATTAAATCCATTGAAGATTACAATACCGCAAAGCAGGTAAATTGCATAGTGCTGAACACCTGCATCACGCACGCCAAGCAGCTTACTGAATACAACATACTGTACGGTCATCATCAAAAGCGGATTTAAAAAGCTCCAAAATACACCAAGCACTGATCTCTTGTACTTAATTTTAAAATCTCTTGAGATCAGCTGCTCCATCAAAAACTCATACTTTGCAAGTGTCTGAATAAAGGAGCCTCCCGCTGTAGTTAAGCCCTTCTTTTCTCTGTTAACCATGTGCACACCATATAATGCAAGCGCTAACAAAACTGCGACCTCAAACACAAAAGCTGTAACAATTCCTGATGTGCTTGATCCAATCTGAGGCCATGCTAAAAAATCCACAAGCAAAAATAAAAGAAATAATGTCGCAACTGCTACTTTACTGACCTTTTTTAAATCATATTTTTTATTATTCATATTCTTTCTTTATCCTGCTATCACCTTTTTTATTCAAAATGGAAGGTATCCTTTAATCCCAACCACTTCTTATCCTTCTCAGAAAGAATCGGCTCTACACCCTCTGGAATCGGCCAGTCAATTCCGATCTCAGGATCACTCCAAAGCACACCGCCCTCATCGCCTGGATGATAAAAATCAGTACACTTATAAGCAAACTCAGCCTCATCAGTCAATACTACAAATCCATGCGCAAAGCCTTCTGGAATATAGAACATCTTCTTATTTTCAGCAGTCAGCTCAACACCAAACCACTTTCCGTATGTCTTTGAATTGGCACGCAGATCGACAGCTACATCAAACACACCACCGCGAATTGCACGAACGAGCTTACCCTGTGGATACTGCTTCTGGAAGTGAAGTCCACGCAATACACCCTTTACGGACATAGACTGATTATCCTGAACAAACTTCATATCTAATCCAGCCTCAGCAAAATCATTATAATTATAAGTCTCTACAAAATAACCTCTCTCATCCTTAAATACGGTAGGCTCGATTACATATAATCCCTCAATATCACAGCCTGTTACTTTAATTTTTCCCATTTTATCTTTTCCTCCTATTTTTTGTTTATGAGATTTTTATTCCTGCCAATATTTTTTATTCATTGTGCAGAAACTAATCAGCTTCTTTGGCAGCTTATAATATTTTTCTCCAAGCTTGTAGCCCACAACCTTGCAGCCTGAAATATATACAAGGCGAAACAGTTGTCCAAACTCATGATGACGAATCAGATAGCGTGCGGTATCGAACACAAGGCGTTTGCCCTCACCAAGTGTCTCCACATTGTGAAATGCCTCCTGATTATCTGCATGTGAAACACCATTATCGAAATTTCTTTGAAACTGCTGAAATCCCGTATAATTGTGTGAGTGAATCACTCTCGCCTCCGCCACATAAGCCACAGAGTAGCCCGCATTGATAGCTGTGGACGCAAAGACCATATCTTCATTAAATATTGCCTCCGGCAAAAATCCACCTAATTCCTCATACGTACTTTTGCGGTACATTGCACATGAATTTGAACAAAAATAAGTTTTAATTCCAAGTGCCTGAATATCTGCCTGTGTCTTTACCCTGCTTTCTGCCGGGTAATTAAAATTTCTGGTAAAGCGTTCAATTGCTGAGTCTGTCTTTTTGGCAAGCTGTCTGGCATATGCTGCTGCTACAAGCGGATCGTCAAACGCTTTTGCTAAATACTCTACCAAATGAGTATCAGCAGGGACTGCATCCTGTGTCATAAACAGCATCAAATCAGCAGTTGATTTTCTTGCTGCCATATCTCTTGTCGCACCATGATCAAATTCTTCTGGTGCAATATGATAAACTTCCATATTGGCTGGCCAGCGAAGATTCTTTGGAAAACCAGCTTCGTCTGTGTTGATCACAATAATGCGTTCCACCGGATGGGTCTGCTTTTCCAGCCGGTCTAAAATCTTTTGAAGCTTTTCATCCGGATAACTCACCGGAATAATTACATCTACTGTTTTCTTTTCTTGCATATCTACCCACATTTCCGCCGTTAAACGGCCTTTTATCGGCAATCCTATTTAGGATACCACAATATAACTTTTTTGTAAATCTACTTTTTTACATATAAATAGAGTGCCCCTGTCAATGCAAACCAAAACCATGTGGTTGGCACGGTAAACCACGACGAGAAGAACGACAATGCTAAATACAGTGCAAGCTGTGCGTAAAACAAATACAAAATTGGATTACTGCTTTTTCTGATTTTTTGTGTGAGTGCTGCACAGACAGCACCAAGAATCAAGCCAAATAAAAATACACCTATTAAACCAAAATCATAATACGCATCGTAAATTAATGTCAGTGTATTAAGCTCTTTAATAGTAACAGGCATCTCAAAGGCAACTAACGCAGGAAAAACAAATTTCAGTCCTGTAAGTGCAAACACCGGAAACAGCTGCTTTAATCCAAAGGTGTGCTCTACTAAGCCCTGCTGCAAAGCCTGTGTCAGACAATTAAAATTCGAGTAATTATTTGCAATATACATATACGCATACTGCAAGAAAAGCGGCATATTCTCATTTTTCATCTGAAAAATGCTGTTTAAATAGCCCGGCTCATAATTTCTTCTGATTGTCATGAAAACTGCTGCCGCAATTACAACTGCTGCCGCTGCGCCAAGCATGGCAAACAGCTTCTTTTTATTTACGTTTGGGCGCATCAAAAGAAAAATTAAAATTGGGAGCGCCAGCGTCAGAACAAACTGAAACTTAGAAACACTCAAAATCGGAATCGAGGCTGACAGCGCATTATACACAATCAGCTGAATCAATTTCCCTTTTTCAAGCGGCTGCCTGTCTTTTTTCTTTTCCGTGTACGTTAACATATAAATCAACGTCAGCGAATGCGTAAACATGCAGCTGACTGTAAAATAATGTACACCTGAAATATGAAAATGATCATATGCGTGTGTCTCTGTTGAAAAAAGCGGCACATATCCTAAAATGACAGCTTCAAGAACAAATGTTGCAAATGTCACAAGTGATACAATACGTATACAGCAAAATAAACGATTTTGAAACTGCTCTTTGGTGACTTCTTTTTTTGACATCTGGCATTTGCTTTCTAATACAATCACCCGTTTTGAAAGATATATTTCGATTGCTTCATATCCTGCTAAAAATAAAAGATAAAAGCCACCAAATGAAAGCCACGTCTGATTAGTCCATGAAGACTGCAGATTACTTAGCTGCATAACGCCAAGTCCCTCTCCTGCCGTCCAAAAAACAGAAAGCAGAAAGCGAAACGACACCAAGCTTTGATCTTTCTTATAAAAGTAAAGACCCATCACAGATGCTGCCACAAGAAGTACACAGCCTGCTGCCACAAAAAAATCATTTTTTTCTAACACCATAGCAAAAAAAGCAAAAGCTCCATATATGGCATAAGGCAGAAGCAACTGTCTGCCTCTGCCCTCTATATTATTCGCCAAGACCATTTTCAATCCCCGCTATTACGGCCTTTAACGCTTCTTCTTCATCAACTCCGTCACAGACAACTTCAATTTCATCACCGTTTTTTACACCTGCACCGAGCACGCTTAATACGCTCTTTGCATTAGCGGTAACGCTGTTAAACTGAAACTGAACCTTTGATTTGTAATTCATTGCGATCTTACATAAGATCCCTGCCGGTCTCAAATGAAACCCTGTCATATTTTTTACTGTTATCTTCTGGCTTACCATACTGATCCTCTTCCTTTCTTACCTCTATAACAAGACAAACTTTTGTCTGTCCGTTTCTACATGCTTGTTTTATTGTGCAGCAGTTTCTTGTGAAGTACTTTCCTGCGTTGTCTCAGTTGCTGTCTGTGATGAAGCTTCTGATGTTTCCTGCGTATTCGGCACTGAAGTACTCTGCGTCACAGTTGTGCTCTGCTTCACAGTCGTACTCTCTGTTGCTTGCGTCTCTTCTGTCTGTGCTGTTTTATCAATAATGCGAACTGATACCATCAGATCCTGCGTCATTGTATATGCACTGTCCAGCGTAAGAGTAACAGGAACATTTATATATTCTCCTGCTTCAAGACCTCCGACATCAATCGTACCCTGAAGCGTCTCTGGATTAAAACTATCAAGATCGGCCTGCAGTGCCTGAAGCGTCAATGTCAATGCAGGGTCAATCAGTTCATATTCATACTCTGGCTTTGTATTTACTAATTGAAACTGACTTGCATCAATCTGAAAGCTTTCCGTCTGGAGCTGTTCTAACTCGATTGTTACAGAAATTGTACCACTTTGCCCTTCAGAAAGTGTAATTCCCTCAGGAAGATACTGTTCAATCGCAATATCAAAAGTCTTATTGCTGCTTGCCCCGGTAATATCAAGCTCCCTGCTTGGAATACTTACTGTTGAAATGTTAGCTAGTGCATTTTTAGAACCAGATATTGTCAAAAGCTTCGGTGAGTAGTCTACCTTGCTCACCACATATCCATCTGCTGGTGTTCCACTGCTTCCTGCTATGCTTATACTTATTTCTTTCGCCTGATTTAAGCTTACCGTAACCTCTACTGTACTCTGACTGATTGTTAGGCCGCTTCCTGATAAGGTGCGATTATTTCCATCATATAGTGCAAGCGGTGCTGTCACGCTTCCTCCGTCTGTAATCGCGCTTAGATCTACATTTGCCTTGACCGCCGCCAGATTCGAAAATGCACTTGTCGGACCGCTTACAGTTACACGAGACGGATCGCTTGAAAGTGTTCCAACCTGATATCCTTCTGGAAGCTCTTTTGTAGTATTAAACTGCACAAGGTATGTGGCCGATTTTAATGTATCAAGCACAACCTTTACATACCCTTGTGACTGTGGATATTCCCAGCTTTGAATATATGTGGCAGATGATGCCTTTGTAATTTCAATGCTGATCTTGCTGGCTTCCGGTGCTTCCTTAACATCACCAATCACTTCTGTAAGATCCGCTTTTACTGTAAAATCATCGGCAGAAAGATATCTTAAACGGCTTCTATGAAGCTTAACTGGAATTGTGATAGCATTTGGTTTTGAAATTGCCACCATATTTTTCTCAGCCAAACCGCCTTCTTCATATGTGATCGGAACACTTACACTGCTTGTTATAACTGGATCCTGTGTATTGTTTAACACTAGCCACAAAAGGACTGCCAGTACAAACCCCAAAAGCTTAAGTGGAAAATTTTTGAGAAAAAGTTTTTGATTTTGACCTTTATTTTTCATGTCTCTTCCTTCCTTTCCTCAGCCTATCCCACACAGTCTGCGTCTTTTCACTGCTTTTTGTTCCGCCAAGCAATTCTCTGAGCTTGTCACTGTTAACATTTCGATACAGCTGTCCGTCCTTTGTCAGTGATACCTGTCCTGTCTCCTCTGACACAATAACTGTCAAAGCATCCGTCACTTCACTGATGCCAAGACCTGCGCGATGTCTTGTTCCAAGTTCCTTACTTATCGTTTTATTTTCCGATAAAGGCAGATAACATGTAGCAGCCGTGATTCTGTTTCCGCGAATCACAACAGCTCCATCATGAAGCGGAAGGTTGTGCTCAAAGATCTGCACCAGAAGCGGTGCACTTACAATGGCATCTAATAAAATACCAGTTGCAATATATTCGTTCAGCACAAATTTCTGCTCAATGACAATCAATGCTCCTGTCTTTGCACGCCCCATGCTAAAGGATGCACGAACAATCGCATCAATAGTATCATCTGCATTTTCTGCAACTTTATCTTTTGTGCTAGAAAGCGAAAAAAGTTCAAATAAATGATTTGTTCCAAGCTGCTCTAATGCACGGCGAATCTCCGGCTGAAAAATAACAAGCAATGCTGTCGCTACATACGGTGCGATTCTATTAAAAACCATTACAATATTATTCAGCTGTAAAATAACTGCCAGTATATACATTGCAAAAATTGCTGCCGCACCCTTTAGCAAAATCCACGCCTTGCTCTGCTTAATCCATAAAATAATATGATAGATCAAATAGGTGAAAATGGCAATCTCCAGGACATCGCTTAATGTCATGGAAGCCGCTGACCAGCGTATATAATTTTCATAAAATCCTCTGATGGCTTCCATCCTTCTATCCTTTCTCCTGCTTACGTGCGGAAATAATCATCCAGAGACTGGTCATCATCCAAAAAGGAATCTTCCTCGGACGTTTCACCATCTCCTGCTTTTGTTATCGTAGTTACTTTTTTATCTGTTCTTGCCACAGAATATTTTGGTATTGCTCTAACATAATACACATAATTTTCATCCTCATATTCCAGAAACTCCGTGTGTGTACCATCTAACAAAAAGAGAAACACATGAAGAACACTCGAAATGAGAACACCAAGTATAATTGAAATACTCAGATACAGCAAATGAACAGTTACACCAAATGCTACATTGCCTACTAGGACAGTCAGAACATAACATGCAGTTCCTGCCGCAATTGCAATTGCCCATGCATAAGAATATGGAAGTTTACGAATCATATAAACAACAACAATTGTAACTACTAGTGCTGCCATTAATAGCAAAATACGTTCATTGCTTCCAATTACTTTTATAAAATAGGCTGCCTTTTCCATTGATGTCAGTCTTTGAGCTGATGCCTCAAGTACAGAACTATTTTGGCGAAGCGTCAAAATCATGCCATATACAAATGTACCTGCTGCTGCCGGAATTACTGCAATCGGTCCACATAAAAGACCAATCGGAATTGCTGCAGCACCTGTCAAATTCAGCATTCCAACAAGACACATAACTGTGATCAGTATTGACTGTCTTGGTTTAAATATAAAATATGTCAATAACAAAAATAAAAAGAATGCTGCTGCTATCACACCTGCTTCCACTGAAATCATAAGCATATGAGCAACCACAAATATTGACACAAAAAGTGAACACGCATCAAGCGGAATTACAACTGCCACAAGTGTGGCAATCACAATTTCTGCCCAGCTTCTAGGCTTCATACTCCCAGATAGCTGACTGTGAATCATATAAAATACAAGAAATGCCAGCAAACATTTTGTACAGATGCGCACATATACTTCATAGCGGCCATAAACTTCACTTATCTTTTGCCGTAGTTCCAGCAGAGCTGTCATTGATCTGGCTCCTTTCCGTATAATAATCCTCCAGTGCCATCAAATGCTGTCTATATTGGCGAACTAAAACTGCCGCTGTACGATAGCGCCTGCTATAGCACTGATGAGCCATTGCAAGCGCTGCTGGTAAAAAACCAAGATATCCAACAACCCATATACAGCCGATTCGAATTAGCGCCTGCTTTGAAAAAGAAACTGTCTGTGTACTATCACCCACACAAATAACGCCTATAAGTGTAAGCAACAAATAGGCTATTGTATAGCAAATCCATATTTTAATCATCTGAATGGATACATAATCTTTTTTTCGATACCCACAGATTTCAATCGCGCGGCGTTCTTCTTTTTTTTGAATCATTGCCACTTGCGTCATCATGCGGATCTTTTCCTCTTTGATCATGCACTCACCTCACTCTACAGATTCTTTTTTTACTCTTTTTTATAGTATAGCACACATTACTAGATTTTTGTAGAAGTTTTTTTAAAATTGTTAACTATTTAACGCGATATTAAAAAAAATAAAACAGCCCCTATGTTTTCACACAAGGACTGTCTTCTTCTCAATTACAGCTCAATGCTTCCGGTGATCTCACCGTTAATTACATAGTGAGCCTTTCCTTCTTCTGGCTTTACATATACCTTTAAGTCAACCAGCTCGGAAATCTTTCTCTTCATCTCTTTCTTCCACATTTCCTCAATGCGTGCAGTGATGTTGCTTAACTGAACTTCTTTACCATACCACTGAAGATATACTTCTCTTGTCTTCTTTACAGTAGCCTTCTTTACTGTTTCTTTTGTCTCTGCAACTGCTGCAGTTTCCTTCTTTGCTCTTGCTGCCATATGTATAATCCTCCCATCTTAGCTAATTCATATATAATGTGCGAAGCCATTCAATAAATATAAAATGACAATGCACGTGCAACCTATGTTTACACTAATTATAAATTATACTCTCCGTATTTTAAAAAAGCAACCGGTTTTAAGAAAAATGGTTGTTTTTTCTAGCTTTATCTACTATAATCAAACTAGTTCTATCCATGTTTCATAATAAAATCAGGCTGCTGTGTCGGCCTGCTCCACTAATGGCACAGAGAAAAGAGGTTATCATGAAATTTTTAAAACAAAATTCCGTTAATCTTTTGATAAGCCTTTGTGAATTGATTATCGGAATACTGTTGCTCATTGACCCTACCGGCTTTTCAAACGGAATCATCATCACCTTTGGAGCAGCCTGCCTCGCCTTTGGTATTGTACAGATCGTGTTTTACTGGAAAAAGCCGCTTACAGAGGCAATATCGCGTTTTTATTTGATGAAGGGTCTAATCAGTGTTTCAGGTGGTCTTTTTTGTATATGCTTCTCCCACTGGTTTTTAGAAACCTTCAAGCTTCTTTCTTTCCTGTATGGAATCCTTCTTCTTATTTCTGGATTTTATAAGGTTCAGTGGAGTGTTGATCTTCTTCGTCAAAAAGAAAAGCGTTGGGGACTTGCTGCAATAAGCGCCGGACTGTCCATTCTGTTTTCTCTTATCATCATCGGAAACCCATTTTCAACTGTTACTGTCACATGGATTTTTTCTGGTGTTGTACTAATTGCAGAAGCAATCATTGATATGATGATGCTTCTTTTAATTCGTGTATTTGTAAATGCTAAGTTTCCAAAGATAAAGAAAAAAGAAAAATCTGTCAGCGACGATTCTTCGCAGCAGACAGATGCACCTTCACAACAAACCTCATCTGAATCATCAGATGACTCAAATGAGACTCTTTAATTAAGTTTTTATCAAAAAAGATCAGTCAGCAGTTATGCCGCCTGATCTTTTTATTATTTCTTATCTAAATAGCTTTTCAACATGCTCAAGCTCTTTGCGAATCTGCAGATGCTGCGGACAATGACGCTCACAGAAACCACAATTCTTGCAGTCTTCAATCAGCTTTCCGCCATCCTTTACATAATTATCGTACATCTTCTTTGCATGATCCTTCAGACCGTATACATTGTAGTATGTAAACATATTAAAGATCTTTGGAATCTCAATTCCTGCCGGACATGGCTGACAATATTTGCAGCCTGTGCAGTAAAGCTCACTAAACTTCTTTAACTGCTCCATGGCCTCGCCAAGCTGCTGCCACTCTTCTTTGGAAAATCCTGTGCTGTCAGATGCAAGTTTTGCATTTTGCTTTACCATATCAAGTGTCTGCATACCAGATAATGCGCAATTTAAGTCTGGATTGCCCAGAACAAACTTAAATGCAAGTTCATATGTTGCAATTGATTTCTTTCCAGTAAGCTTTGCATAAAGCTCTGTCGGTGCTGCCAGTCGTCCTCCGCCTACAGGACCCATTGCAACTGTTCCAACTCCGTTAGATGCTGCATAATTAAGCATTTCCTCATTTGTTCTGTCAAGCAAATTATACTGAACAAGCATACTC